>QWCD01000016.1_pt1 | contig 78099 bp, 53 predicted proteins | sample 1972461 | NCBI WGS metagenome assembly QWCD01 (sample SAMN09866717, study PRJNA288562) | Human vaginal metagenome isolate term4_vaginal, whole genome shotgun... | isolation source: vagina | host: Homo sapiens | place: USA: California | reverse complement strand
TTCTTCAACACGAGGCAAACCTTGTGTAATATCATCACCGGCAACACCGCCTGTATGGAATGTACGCATCGTTAACTGTGTACCTGGTTCACCGATAGATTGCGCAGCAATGATACCAACAGCTTCACCCACTTGTACTTGACCGCCTGTACCTAAATCACGACCATAACACTTCATGCACACACCATATGGAGATTTACAAGTTAATACAGAACGAATTTTAACAGTATCGTAGTATTTTACCACTTCGTCTGCTAGTTCTTCTGTGATTTCAGCGTTCAACGGAACGATGACTTCGCCAGTTTCTTTATTAACTAATTCTTCTGCTGCAGTACGACCTACAATGCGATCTTTAAGTGGTTCAATAATACCGCTACCTTCTACGATAGCTTCTACTTCGATACCATGAATTTCATTGTTGCGAACTTGTACTTCTTTTACATCGGATGCCAAAATAGCTTCGATGCCTTCTTCGGTTAATTTAGTAGCTGCTGGGAATATTTCATTACCTTCGCTATCAATAACGGCTGCTACCGTATCTTTTCCAAGCATATTTTGAATCATAGTCGTGCGAAGTGTTTCACGAATACTATCATCTGTTTCACCTAATATCACTTTTTGTACCATATTAGTGTGATTAATTTCTGTATCACTACCTAAATGTACACCGCGTAATGCGATGGCTGGCACTTTATGGTTAGCGATTTCTTCTAACATCTCAGCTGTTAATATAGATTCTGCTGGAATAATAACTTCATTAGTATCTACATCAACGACTTCTTTATCAAGTACTCGTCCAATTAGTTTATCTTTCAATAACTGTACGGCTTGACGAGAGGATGTAGCCAATCGTGCTCGTTCACGAACTAAGTCAATGCCGACTACGTCACAGTCTTCTTCACGGACGATAACATCTTGCGATACGTCTACTAAGCGGCGTGTTAAGTAACCAGAATCGGCTGTACGAAGTGCAGTATCCGCCAAACCTTTACGGGCACCATGAGACGATGTAAAGTAATCCAACACAGTCAAACCTTCTTTAAAGTTTGCCTTGATTGGCAAGTCAATGATTCGACCAGATGGATCGGCCATCAACCCACGCATCCCCGCTAACTGACGAATCTGTTGCTTATTACCACGGGCACCAGAAATAGCCATCATATATACAGGATTAAAGCCACGTTGGTCCGCTGCCATATTATCCATCATCGCATCAGTTACTTCTTCAGTCGCATCATTCCACAATTCAATGGTTTTACGATAACGTTCTTCTTCTGTAATCAAACCACGACGATACAAGCGGGATACTTTGTTAACTTCTGCGTCCGCTTCATCGAGAATATTAAATTTGTTTTCTGGTACTTTAATATCTGCAATGGCAATTGTCATGCCTGCACGACGAGCAAAGGAGTAGCCAAGCGATTTTACGCGGTCTAGTAATTCAGCGGTTTCTTCGTTGCCAAATTTTTGGAAACATTCATCCACTAATTTACCTACTGCTTTTTTATCCATAACTTTACCCAATGTATAATGGCCATCGTCTTGTTTTATAAACTGACGAATTTCAGGATACAAAGCGTTGTTAAAGATTAAGCGACCTGCTGTTGTTTCTACACGGCCATAGCCTTCAAGGCGAATGTATAGAATATCTTGTAAGCCGATCACACCTTGGTCATAGGCTAGCATAACTTCATCATAGTTACTGAAATATCTTGCTTTTTCTTTCGTTTCTGGACGAATAACTGTTAAGTAGTATGTCCCTAGAATCATATCTTGTGATGGTACTGCTACTGGTTTACCATCTTTCGCTGCCAATATGTTATGGGATGATAACATCAATGTCCGCGCTTCCGCTTGTGCTTCCACCGATAATGGTAAGTGACATGCCATTTGGTCGCCATCAAAGTCCGCATTGAATGCTGTACATACTAATGGATGTAATTTAATAGCGCGTCCTTCCCAAAGAATTGGTTCAAATGCTTGAATCCCCAAACGGTGCAATGTAGGGGCACGGTTCAATAATACAGGATGTTCTTTAATAACTTCTTCCAATACTTCCCATACGCCAGAATTTACTCGTTCAATTTGACGTTTAGCCGCTTTAATATTGCTAGCTTGTCCACGTTCTACCAATCGTTTCATAACAAATGGTTTGAACAATTCTAAGGCCATTTCTTTTGGTAAGCCACATTGATGCATTTTCAATTCTGGACCAACTACGATAACGGAACGACCAGAATAGTCAACACGTTTACCCAACAAGTTTTGACGGAAACGACCTTGTTTACCTTTTAACATGTCGGACAAGGATTTTAATGGACGATTGCCTGGGCCAGTCACAGGACGACCACGACGACCATTGTCAATCAATGCGTCCACCGCTTCTTGGAGCATCCGTTTTTCATTACGCACGATAATATCTGGCGCACCAAGTTCTAACAAACGTTTTAACCGATTGTTACGATTAATCACGCGACGATATAAATCATTCAAATCAGAAGTGGCAAAACGGCCACCATCAAGTTGTACCATTGGGCGTAAATCTGGTGGAATGACAGGAATTACATCCATAATCATCCATTCAGGACGATTGCCAGATTGACGGAATGCTTCCACCACTTCTAAGCGACGAACTGCACGGATTTTACGCTGTCCCGAAGAAGATTCTAATTCTTCACGAAGCTCTGCATTCAATGTTTCTAAATCCAATTCGCTCAATAATGCTTTAATCGCTTCTGCACCCATATCGATACATACAAACACCACATGATCGGTCGCATCCAATGCAAATTGTTCTTCTTGTGTTACTTCTTCATAGACTTTATCGTCTTCATCAATGAAAGTATCTTCTCGCATAGCTGCATTCGATTCGATTTTGCGTTTTGCTTCTTTCACTAGTGCCAATCGATCACTTCGCTGGGAAACCGTTTCAATAACGACTTCTTTGCCGCCGATGGTATAGTTAGAATCTGAAAATTGGGCTTCATATTCTCTATATTCTTGTTCCGATAATAACTGACGTTTCATCAACGGGGTTCCCGCTGGATCCACCACTACATAGGAAGCAAAGTATAGAATTCGTTCCAAAGAGCGTGGGGAAATGTCGAGAATAAGGCCCATACGAGATGGAATCCCCTTAAAATACCAAATATGGGATACTGGTGTAGCCAATTCAATATGTCCCATACGTTCACGGCGCACTTTTGCTTTTGTTACTTCTACACCACATTTATCACACACTACGCCTTTATGGCGAATGCGTTTATATTTACCACAATGACATTCCCAGTCCTTTGTAGGTCCAAAAATACGTTCACAGAATAATCCATCACGTTCTGGCTTGAGCGTACGATAGTTAATCGTTTCCGGTTTTTTAACTTCCCCATGAGACCATTCTCTAATTTGTTCTGGAGATGCCAACCCAATACGCATGGAGTCAAATTCATTAACGTCTAGCACGAATATCGCTCCCTTCCTTATTAGTCTTCATCATCTTGAGAGGATTCAACAGAAGTGAAAGAACTAATTCCTAATTGGCTGATAACATCATCATCTTCGCCAGCGGTGACAGGTTCTTCTTGTTCGATAATAGCAGTCGTTTCATCTACTGTTTCAGATGGTTGACTTGCTTCTTCGCCCATTACTTCTTTAATTGTATCTTCATTTTCACTTACATTATCATCGTCATCAAGTTCTTTAATCACTACTTCTTCTTGGTCTTCATTTAATATTTTTACATCAAGGCCAATACTTTGTAGTTCTTTTAATAGCACTTTAAAGGATTCAGGAACGCCTGGTTCAGGAATATTTTCACCTTTAACGATTTTTTCAAATGCTTTCGCACGGCCTACTACATCGTCCGATTTAACAGTTAATAATTCTTGTAATGTATAGGCAGCACCATAGGCTTCTAACGCCCACACTTCCATTTCACCGAAACGTTGGCCACCAAATTGCGCCTTACCTCCTAATGGTTGTTGTGTAACTAAGGAGTATGGTCCTGTGGAACGAGCATGGATTTTATCATCAACCAAGTGATGAAGTTTTAACATGTATACGTATCCTACGGTAACGCGGTTATCCATTGGTTCCCCTGTACGACCATCATATAAAACGGTTTTACCGTCTTCGCTCTTGCCGGCCAATTGTAATGCTTCAAACACATCCACTTCACTGGCACCATCAAATACAGGAGTCGCAATATGAATGCCTGCTACATCAGGTTTTGGCATACCATATTGTTCATAGTCATAGCCAATTGCTTCTAAGGACTTACGAATTTCAGAGCGCTTTTCACGCGCTTCGTCGATAGTTTCCAATATGCGCACTGTCGATTGTAATCTACCTAGTTCTTTTTCTAGTTCAGGATCCATATCTGGAGCTGATTCATCTGTATCGAAACATTCGATTTGCTTAGCCATATGGGAGCGTTCGATGTCTTTCAGTTCACGGTAACGAGTATATCCACCTAGAGCCGATAGTTGACGTTCTGTTTCCACTTTCACTAAATCCATAATGTCATTAGTTAATTGTGTAATTTCTTCATCCACATCTAAATGAGCAACTGTCACATCTTGAGCAATTTGGGCTTTCAATTCGTCTAAACGTGCATATAAGCCCTTTAATTCTTCAATGTTATCCCAATAGGACGCATCTGTTTTAGCTCGTTCAAGAACTTGTTTAATTTGCATATCCGTATCTTTAATTTTCATGCCAAGACCTTGGACAGCAAAGCCCAAATGTGTTTCCAATACCTGACCGATGTTCATACGAGATGGTACGCCCAATGGGTTCAACACGATTTGTACTGGTGTGCCATCTGGCAAGAATGGCATGTCTTCACGACGCATAACGCGGGATACAACCCCCTTGTTACCATGACGACCCGCCATCTTATCGCCTTCATGAATTTTACGTTTTTGTGCAATATATACGCGAACTAATTTATTAACCCCTGGTTGTAATTCATCGCCATTTTCACGAGTAAACACTTTAACGTCAACGATTTTACCAGATTCACCATGTGGCACGCGCAAGGATGTATCACGCACTTCGCGTTCTTTATCACCAAAGATAGCACGCAACAAGCGTTCTTCTGGAGTTAATTCAGTTTCTCCTTTTGGTGTTGCTTTACCTACGAGAATATCGCCTGGTTTAACTTCTGCACCAATGCAGATAATGCCATCTGCATCCAAGTTTTTCAAGGAGTCATCGCCTGTATTAGGCAATTCACGGGTGATTTCTTCGGCACCTAGTTTGGTATCACGAGCATCACATTCGTACTCTTCAATATGAATGGATGTGTAAATATCTTCTTTACAAAGATCTTCAGATAATAAAATTGCATCTTCGTAGTTATAACCTTCCCATGGCATGAACGCAACAAGAATGTTAAATCCTAATGCTAATTCACCGCCATCGGTAGCTGGACCATCCGCTAATACTTGTCCCGCCACCACGTGATCACCACGATGTACAATTGGTTTTTGGTTAAAGCAAGTAGATTGGTTAGAGCGCAAGAATTTATTCATCTTGTACACATCGACACGACCATTGTCGTCACGCATTACGTGAATTTGGTCGCCCCAACAGCGAACAACGGTACCTGCTGCTTTTGCCAAAATACATACGCCCGAGTCGGTAGCGGCTGTATATTCCATACCAGTACCAACTAATGGCGCTTGTGCTCGTAACAATGGCACCGCTTGACGTTGCATGTTGGCGCCCATTAACGCACGGTTCGCATCATCATTTTCCAAGAATGGAATCATCGCTGTACCGATGGATACCACTTCTTTTGGACTTACGTCCATGTAGTCTACTTTATCAGGACTTACTTCCAATACATCATGGCCAGAGCGGCAAGCAATATGATCACTGACAAAGCATCCTTCTTCATCTAACACAGAGTTAGCCTGTGCAATAACCATGCCTTCTTCTTCGTCGGCTGTCATATATGCGACTGTATCGGTAACACGCACTTTAACAATTTTATCTGCTTCATCACCAGTACCATAAATTTTTTCAACTTTACGATATGGAGCTTCAATAAAGCCAAATTCATTCACTTTCGCATAGTTGGATAAAGAGTTAATCAAGCCGATGTTTGGACCTTCTGGTGTTTCAATTGGACACATGCGACCATAATGGGAATGGTGAACGTCACGAACTTCAAAGCCTGCGCGCTCACGAGATAAACCGCCTGGTCCCAATGCAGACAAACGACGTTTATGTGTTAATTCACCTAATGGATTTGTTTGATCCATAAATTGTGATAATTGTGAAGACCCAAAGAATTCTTTTACCGCTGCTACTACAGGGCGGATATTAATCAGTGCCTGTGGTGTGATCATATCGCTTTCTTGTACGGTCATACGTTCCCGTACAACACGTTCCATACGAGTTAAGCCAATACGGAATTGGTTTTGCAACAATTCTCCTACGCAGCGAAGGCGACGATTCCCTAAATGGTCAATATCATCCGTATGTCCTACGCCATCCATCAAATTAAGTAGATAGCTAATATTAGCAATCATGTCTTCACGAGTCACGGTGCGGAATTCATATGGCAAGTTGCAGTTATTGCAGATAACTTTGGCATGAACACCATCGATATCGATGTAGAATTCGGCAAAGCCTTCACCTGCAAATACGCCTGATTTCTCTACGATTTCAATTTCTTCTTCTCCAATATGAGTGCCTGCATCTAAGATGACTTCCCCAGTTTCTGGGTTGAAAATAGGTTGTGCCAATAGTTGACCAAACATACGTTGTTTCCAGCCTAATTTCTTATTCACTTTATAACGACCTACGCGAGCAAAATCATAGCGGCGAGGGTCAAAGAATAAGTTGTCAAATAAATTTCTTGCACTTTCTACTGTTGGTGGTTCACCAGGGCGTAATTTTTTATAAATTTCTACCAACGCTTCTTCAGACGATTCTGTCGTATCTTTTTCTAATGTACGAAGTAAGCGTTCATCGTAGATTGGATTACCATCTTCATCAACTTGACCATTCCAGAATAATTCAAGGATAGATTCATTCGTATCCCATCCAAGAGCGCGCACCAAAATGGTTGCTGGTATTTTACGATTACGATCGATACGAACCGATACAACTTCATTCGCATCAGTTTCTAACTCAATCCACGCGCCACGATTTGGGATAACTGTAGAGGCATATAAACGATTCCCCATAGTATCGATTTCTTTATCGTAATATACACCAGGAGAACGAACCAATTGAGATACGATAACACGTTCTGCCCCATTAATGATAAATGTCCCTGTATCGGTCATTAATGGAAAATCACCCATAAATACTTCTTGTTCTTTAATATCCATATTTTCTGGGTCATTATTCACTAGTTGAATGTTAACACGCAATGGCGCCGCATACGTAGCATCACGGTTCTTACACTCATTAATATCATACTTAGGTTCTCCTAAGCTGAATCCTTTAAAAGAAAGTACTAAATTACCTGAATTGTCTTTAATAGGAGAAATATCGTCAAAAATATTTTGTAAACCACTCTCCAAAAACCATTCGTACGATTTTCGTTGTACATCTAACAAATGCGGCATTTTAATAACTTCGTTAATTTTTGCGTACGTATAACGAGTTCGTTTGCCTACCTGCTCAGGTTTGAACATACTAGCTTTCACCTCTCATCTAATTTGGGTCTACCATATTCTATAACGTTAATGAATAAAGACATCCATCAGGTCTCAGTTTTCCTGCTAAATAAGACGACAAATAAGCAAGACTCCTCTCAAAAATTTTGGGGCCTTGCTTGACGTTGCTAGCACAACCTTGAAAGATTAACCTCTTCACAAACAGAGTTATAGGCTAAAAATACACTTTTGCAATTAACAATTATAGCAATAAAATCATCCATTGTAAAGGAATATTTCTCATGGATAGCAATACATGTTCGGTAGTAGTCAAACATGTGTAACACAGACTCGTGACTATATATGCAAACACACGCCTTTACAAGTTGCTTGTCCCACTGTTCTTTGACTACTTCTTATCAATCCAAAATCCCTATCGCGATGACATATCTTGTCAAAGCAACTATAAAAAAGGCGCTTTCTCTATTAGCTAGAAAAGCGCCCTTGTATATGTACAACTTTTAAGTCCATCAATAAACTAGATACACTAGTTGATTGGTATCTGTATGCTTGAACAACATGTGACATCTATGTCTTGTAATGCACGATTGGCTGACGATGCTAAATTATTCTTGACGATACGCGATATCCCTGAATCGTGTAAGTTCGCCTTGGAATAACAGTTCCACCGTTTTCAATGCGCCATTACGATGCTTACGAATGATAATTTCTGTAATATCTCCTTTTTCTGAATTTTCATCATAGTATTTATCACGATACAAAAATGCTACAATGTCCGCATCTTGTTCGAGTGATCCAGATTCACGCAAGTCGCTTAGAATCGGTCGCTTATCGGTACGAGATTCTACAGAACGACTGAGCTGAGATAAAGCGATGACTGGCACATTGAGTTCACGGGCAATCAATTTTAAATTACGGGAAATTTCAGATATTTCTTGCTGCCGATTGTCATTGCCCCCATGTGAGCGACCTTGCATCAATTGAATGTAATCTACGATGACAAGATCAAGTCCATGGTCTACTTTTAAACGGCGCAGTTTAGAACGCATATCTTGTGGTGTCAACCCCGGTGTATCATCGATGTAAAGAGGAGCTTTACTCATAATGTCTGCCGCCTTAATCACCCGTTCCCATTCAGCTGGTTCTAGGTTGGCATTGCGTAATTTTTCCGCACTCACTTCCGATACGGATGACAAGACGCGGCCTACCAATTGTTCCTTTGACATTTCCAAGGAAAAAAATGCCACTGTGCGGTTACTTTTAATAGCGATATTTTGTGCAATATTCAAGGTAAATGCCGTTTTCCCCATAGATGGACGAGCGGCTACCAAAATCAAGTCTGATTTTTGCAGACCGTTAGTGCATTCATCTAAATCGCGAAAGCCAGTAGAAACACCGGTAAGAATACCTTCCATCTGCTGAATTTCATTCAATCGTTCCATGGCACTCAATACGACTTCTCCCATAGGCGCAAACGACGTTTCACTACGAGATTGACCACTCACACTCAACACTAACTGTTCCGCTTCATTTAAAATTTCTGTTGGTTCTTCCTTGCCTGCATACGTCATCCCTACAATTTTATTGCCTGCATCAATCAAACGTCGCATTTGTGCTTTTTCGCTGACAATCCGTGCATGTTGTTCCACGTTATAAGTTAATGCCGTATCGTTAGCCAGCGATGTAATATAGGCAACACCGCCCACTTGTTCTAGCTTATGACGACGATTTAATTCCTCCGTCAACAGCACAAGATCAGCCCGTTTATAACTATGAATCACTGCCATCAACGCTTCATAAATAACGCGATGTGCATCGCGATAAAAATCTTCCGTTTTCACGATGTTCATAACACTATCACTAGCATCTTCGCTCGTCAACATGGCACATAGTACAGCTTTCTCTGCCTCGAGATTGTGCGGTGGAATTCTAGCATCTATACTACTCATTTTATAACCCTCTTTATATAATCAATGACCCACGATGTGTCTACTCTATCACGTAGATAAACTATTTTCCACAGTGTGAAACTACACACTGCTCATAATTCTATCATACCAATTGTATCCCATCTAGGCAATGGTTACCATACGCCTACTGAGGATGGTAAGTCTAGATAAATAAGAGAAATTTCTATAAAAAATGTGGTGCCGACTTCCATAGAGAAATCTAACACCACATAGCATGTCACTTATAAAAGTACTTTCTTATTGTTCTGCCACTACTGTAACCGTAATGGTTGTTGTAATTTCAGGATGTACGCGAATGACAACATCGTGAACACCCAATGTTTTTAACGGTTCTTTTAATTCGATTTTCTTTTTATCTAAATCTACATCATAGGCTGCTTTCACGGCTTGTGAAATATCTTTTGCTGTAACAGAGCCAAATACACGTCCTGCATCACCCATTTTCACAGGAATCGTAACAGCCACTTTTTTAAGTTGTGCTGCTAAAATATGTGCTTCATCATTGGCTACTTGTTTTTTATGAGCCACCGACTCTTGTTTTTGTTTCGCATTATTTAGATTGGTCGCTGTGCCTTCAAGACCTAATCCTTTTTTTATAATCACATTGCGTGCATAGGCTTCACTTAATTCAACAATTTCGCCTTTTTTACCAACTTTTTTCACATCTTCTAGTAATACAACTTTCATTGCTATTCCTCCTTCAATGACTGTAATGCTTCTAATGCTGCTTTACGCACTAATTCTTTTGCATCACTGACGTTCATATTTGCCAATTGTGCCCCCGCCACTGTACGATGACCACCACCGCCTACAGCTTCCATAATCAATTGTACATTTAATTTTCCTTGCGATCTAGCACTGACGCCAATCACGTGATCCGGCAATTGATAGAACACAAATCCTGCTTCAATACCTTCTACCGTAATCAACATATCGGCAGTCTGCGCGGACACAACTGTCGGGTTATTCACATATTCTGGACACACTGTAAAAGCTAGTCCATTAATACTTTCCGCGTTACTTAACATTTTAGCACGAACTTGCATCGCATCAAAGGTATCTGTAAACAATCCTCTAACAATATCTACGTTAGCACCCGATCTACGTAAGAACGATGCTGCATCAAAGGTTCTCGCTCCCGTTTGAATGGAAAAGTTCTTCGTATCTAAAATAATACCTGCATAGATAGCGCTAGCCTCATTAATCGACAATTCAATGTGTTCACCAAAATATTGAATTAATTCTGTCACTAATTCACTAGTAGATGATACAGATGGTTCTAAGTATGTCAAAAGTGGTTGTGCAATAAAATCAGAGGCCCGTCGGTGATGATCGATAACTACACATTTCTTAGTTTTATCCAATAGTTTCGGCGCCGCTGCCATATCAGGTCGATGCACATCGGTAACCACAACAAGCGTACTATCTGTCACAAATTTTTCCGCTTGTTCTGTCGTAATAAACATGGTGTCTCGATAGCCATCTTCTTCCTTAAATAAATCCACCATTCTCTGAATGGACTTTGGATAGGCACTCAACGCGATGGATACGGGTTTACCTAAGGACTGTGCCAACACGTACACACCTACTGCACCACCTAAGGCATCATAATCTTCTCGTTGATGGCCCATGACAATGATACGATCCGCATCGTTCATCAATTCTTTAATGGCCTGTGAAACAACGCGCGCTTTTACACGCGTATTCTTTTCTGACCCTTGCGTACGACCACCGAAAAATTTAACATTTTCATTTTCATACACGCATACTTGATCACCGCCACGACCGAGGGCCAATTCTAACGCAAATCGTGCCCGTTCTGCTTGCTCCTTAAATGATGGTTCATCATAGGCCATCCCCACGCTAATAGTAGCTGGAATGCGACGTGCGGTCGGAATGTTTCTAATTTTCCCCACTAAAGGAAAATTTTCTTCCTTCATTGCTAAAAAAGCTGTTTTCGATACGGTAAAAATATAGGAATCTTCTTGATAGTTACGAACAAATCCATTTCGCTTATTAATTTCATCTACAATACTATTGTTAATTTCAGCCCATAGATTGGTGTATTCCATATCGCCAAGTCCCTTGGTTACTTCTTCGATATTATCCATTTGAATAATACCCATAACAGGCATGGCATCTACCGCTTGTTGCCGTGCCCGTTCCACATCGGTAATATCATCAAAATACAAGGCCATAAATGAATTGTCTTTCATATCAGCCGATACAGTTTCCATCTGATTGCTATCGATGTATTTATAAATGACACGGAAATAGCGATCGCCAATGAGGTCCTGAAAGAAACCGGACTTGCCCCATAATTTATCCAACCGAAGAGATGGAATTAACCCATTGAGCCGTTGTGTCTTATCCATGTCACATGATAGCCAATCACGAAAGACACTATTACTCCAACAAATTCTAGCTTTACTATCAATGACCACCATGGCTGTTGGCAAATTTTGTAACGCAAAGTTACTCCCCTGTGTAACGCCTTTAACGACACTATCAAGATATTGAATGAGTAATCGCCGACGGCGATGAATCATTTTATAGTTATATAAATATCCTGCTATAACTACAATACAGGCTAATAGTGCTAATGTCCAATTTATATACGCTATAATCCCTACTAATACGGCGATAACAACAAAAATCGTCACTTCCAATGCCGTCCATCTGGATGTTATTGTTTTCATAGTTTGCCTACCCTATTATCTAACTTGTTACCCCTATCGACGCCTTCGATTGTCAATACGTGTACGCAAGTCAAAGAACAAATCAAATATTCCTAAGAAAATTAAATATGTAGAAAGAAAGAGAAAAGCAAGAATACTAATCGAAGCTCGTGCTTTTACCCCCATACCATATGATTGTAAGATACTCCATATACAGGAAAACCCTTGCAATGCACATAAGGTGGCCCCTAATAAATATAAATTAGGGCCTAACCAAAATAAAATCTCCATAGGTCGTACCGTAGACCAAGCTTGTATGATAATGCCTAATAGCAACACGTAGATAGAGCCTTTAGGCATACGCCATTCTCGACAAGGTCGAAATGCCGGTACCACATATCCAATTCTCCCTAAAATCAATGTAGCAATTTTAGAGGCACAAAAGGTGATACACACACCTACCATACATAGCATTAATACCATGGTGCGCCACAATATATTCATCATATTGCTGACGAGTTGCTCTGTGGTCGCCACTTGTTCTGCCGTGTATATGCCTTTGTCTGCCATCGCCTGTATCATAGATTGTGCGGACTCATAGCCATTGATAAATCCTTGTGCCATATTTATATTAAACAGATAACTGCCGATGACAAGTAATACCACTATACTCCCTACAAAATAGAGAGAGGGAAGTAATAATAATTTTGCAGTGCCCCATGACTTTTCATATCCATAGCCCAATACGACACCTACGCCAGAAAAGGTAAGTGCTTCCATAGTGCCTACCATAGGCCCTACCACCATGGATAAAATAAATAACTCTACCACGATAGCGGCCAGGCTATAGAATAAACCCCAACGAATTCCTATAATCGTAATCGTAGCTGGCACAAGAATGGTAGCGAACATGCCCAACATAGGCACGTTCGTTCCAATCAAAGCAAACATAATAATGATGGCTGTTAAAAAAGCCGTTTCTACTAACGCTCTTGTACTGGTCTGTTTCATAGGTTCTCCCTGATAATAGGCTATACGTCTTGAATAATCGGAAGAATCATAGGACGACGACGTGTTTTTTCATAGAAGAATTTTCCTAACGCGTCTTTCACCGTATTTTTAACGGTCAACCAATCCTTAATATGTTCTGCAGCACAACGATCCACAGCGTTTTCTGCACGTTCCTGTGCTTGTGCCATCAATTCTTCTGCATTTCGTACATACACGAATCCACGCGATACGATATCAGGGCCAGATACAATGGTGCCAGTAGCTCGTTCCATAGCCATAACAACGATAACCATACCTTCTTTGGCTAACAGTTGACGATCGCGAATAACAATATGACCTACATCGCCGACACCCAAACCATCAACAAATACGTTACCTGATGGAATCCGTCCGCCTAATTTGCCACCTTGTTTAGAAAATTCAAAAATTTGTCCATTATCGCCAACTAAAATATTCTTAGGGTCAACCCCCATCGATACAGCTAGTTCACCATGTTTACGCAACATACGATATTCCCCATGAACAGGAATAAAATATTTAGGTCGCACTAGATTTTGCATTAATTTTAAATCTTCTTGACTCGCATGACCCGATACATGAATACCATATTCTTTGCCATATACCACATTGGCGCCCAACCGCAATAGATTATCAATCGTCCGTCCTACGGCTGCTTCATTGCCTGGTATTGGTGTTGCTGAAATAATCACCGTGTCGTTCGGTACAATTTCTACCGTTCTATGGTTGCTCGTCGACATTCTTGATAAGCCCGCCATTGGCTCGCCTTGTGAACCAGTGGTAAGCACCATGATTTCATCTGCCCGATAGCGATTCATTTCATCGTCACCGATAATCGTACCTTCTGGTACATTCAAATAGCCTCGTTCTTGGGCGATTTCTGTAACATTCACCATACTGCGGCCTAAAATGACTACTTTTCGTTTATACGCAACAGCTGCGTCAATAGCTTGTTGAATACGAGATACATTAGAAGCAAATGTAGCTAATACGACGCGACCTTTTGCTTCTCCTACGGCGCGCTTAAGTGCTGGTCCTACGGAACTTTCAGAGCCCGTATAACCAGGTTTTTCCACATTTGTAGAATCCGCCATCAATGCTAATACACCACGATTACCTAGTTCAGCAAATTTATGAACGTCCATCATGCGACCATCTACTGGCGTTTGGTCTACTTTAAAGTCCCCTGTATGAACCACGATTCCCAATGGCGTATCAAAATAGATCGCACAAGAATCAGGAATGGAGTGGGTAGTTTGAATAAATCCTACTTTAAATACGCCCGCTTTAATTTCTTCGCCGGCCTTAACCACGTTCAAATATTTCGTGCCAAGGCGGCTTTCTTTAAATTTACCTTCAATTAAACCACACACTAAATCAGTTGCATAAATTGGGGTATCTATGCCGATTTCTTTAATTAAATACGATAGAGATCCAATATGATCTTCGTGACCGTGCGTAATAACGACAGCACGTACTTTTTTACGGTTCTCGATTAGATAGCTCATGTCAGGAATGACAATATCTACGCCAGGCATATCTTCTGTAGGGAAGGCAAGGCCTGCATCCAATACGACGATGTCATCGCCATATTGAAAGATAGTCATATTTTTACCAATTTCTCCTAACCCGCCTAATGGCATGATGAGTAATTTATCCTTACTATCTGGATGTAACGTAGTTTGCAAATCCTGCGTTTCAGTTACCTCTTTCACATTCATCCGTGGGGCACGACGAGATGATGTTGTATGTTCTTTACTTTGCCCCGCCTGTTCTGTATGACGTGCAGTAGTTCCTACACGACTACGCGTTGTAGTTCGTGTTGTACGAGTTGTCACATCTTCACTTGCGCTACGAGTTTTAGGGCGCCCCACACGGCGTGCTGTATGCGTATTACCTGTATCCGCCGTTGTTTTACTACGAGCACTTCGCGTTTTGGTACCAGTCGTACTAGTTTTCTTATGACCTGTATCGGTATTGCTATGGCTAGTACGGCGACGAGTACGTGTAGCTGTTTCTGTTCCTTCTGTAGTCAAATGAGATGTAGTATCTCCCTTAGTCGTATTATGACGAGTACGTGTATTACGAACTTTCGATGTTGTTGTCTTGGCAGTTTTTATAGCTGTCGCTTGTTCATGTATATTATCCAATGTTTCCTCCTATACTTATTAGATATACCTATATTGTTACTATTACCGATCTTATGACATTTGTCCTTCTTAGCAAATGATAGCACTCACAACACTGTGCATGGTGTAGCAAAATTCTAAAGCCGTCCTCACTGATGCAGAGTTGTTGCTATGTAGTATGTATTTGTACATTTGCCGTTCCATGTGACAAATGATATATAAGCACAAAAAAACGTACCCTTATCATCAATGTACGTCTTATCTTGACTGTGCAATTATAATCCGATCATGTTAATTTATATTTATTATACCATAGATAGTAAAAGCCAACAATACGGGGCTATCGAATTGATTGTTAGTACCTTATGTGGTAGTTAACAAGGAACAACATGCAGATAGTATTGTCTTAATTTTCTAAGCTACCTATGCGGTAGTTAACGACTAGCATTAACATCATGACTAAAATAATACTTTCTAAGCTACCTATGCGGTAGTTAACTCTCTGGCTTTGCGTATGTTCTAGTGAGTACTTTTCTAAGCTACCTATGCGGTAGTTAACTTTTGTGAAAAATTTCACATCTACAGCAGGAATTTCTAAGCTACCTATGCGGTAGTTAACGCAATGCAATCCCCTTGTACAGTAAAGAATTTTTTCTAAGCTACCTATGCGGTAGTTAACCTTTTTTAGTTTCTATCTCTGATTTATTAATTTTTCTAAGCTGCCTATGCGGCAGTTAACCGTGATTCGTTTGATAGCTATATCCGCGGTGGTTTCTAAGCTGCCTATGCGGCAGTTAACAAGAACAGTATACCTTAAAATATGGAGTATTACTAGCATCATTTGATTATCTAATGTTTTACCCTTTTTTCATCTCTTACAAAAGGCTCTCATATATTCTGATGTTTTCATACTCCTATAAAATTTGGGTTAAAATTCTGGCACTGTACCATCAACACTTAGACCATATGCATTAAAACGACCCTGTTTAGGCATGTCTGTTAGGGTTTTCTTAATAAATAGACTAAAAGATTGTTTACTTGTCAAGCTCCTCATTCTTATATAAGGCATATTACTAATGCCTTGTTTCTGTTTCATAAAGCTAAGTGCTTCTTCATAGGTTACCCCTTCATGGCGTTTAGAAAAGCGTTTCGCTTTTTGATGCACCGATTCATCTGGCTGATAGCGTGAATATGTCGCATAGCCTTTCACTCTTTTTTCTGGCACTGGACGAATCCCTTTTATGTGCAAATATTCCTCAAAGGCTTGCAATCTCCACACCTGTTGTAATGTTTGCAAGTCTTCTTCCTTATCGGCAAAAATTCTAATCACATTCGTAAATGGACTGCCATCTTCTTTATTTTCGCCCTTATCCTCTGCAAATAACAAATCATAATAAGGGAAAGCGATGCCAAACTCGATGCCATTATCTATCCGCTTTGCTTCAACAAAGGCAATGTGAAGCTGCATAAACAGTTTTCCCCACAAAAAAGACATGCTTATATCTGGCGTATGGAACAATGTAATTTCTTGGTAGAATTTCATCATATTACTTCCCACCTTCACCAAAAACGCCACCACGAATTAATACGGCCATAACATAGTGTTCGTCTTCTTCGCGAGATAAAGGTTCATTTTGGGAATATTTTTTAAATAAATCATAAAAGTTTATATTTTTTTCTTCTCTATATGTATGACTTAATGGTGTAACCGCCCCAAATGGTTCAATAGCAATTGGATATTCGCTAGTGCCTTCTACATATGCAGGATACCACGTGTCAATGGTTCGAATCGCATTATTAAGCTTTTGCGAGTGCATCGCCGCAATCTGATTGACTTGATATAAAACTTTACTTTTAGGATTATTTCTACCAGAAGATCGTTCCTTATTTAATATCATTTCTTCACTAGGGTATACTTCTTGTCCCACCCCTACTAGGGCATGAGCCGTCACTTGTAACAATAAATACTTTTGATCCTTGCATACACTGGTTTCTCCTAAGAAGACTTCCGCTATATAGTGTGCCAATTCTTCTACCTGTTTATCCGTTCTATCAAAACCTTTGATGTTATACTCATACGCATTGAATGTCCAAGTTTTATCTCCTTCTGGCAATTTTGCAGTAACTATCACTTCAATCTTCTCTGCTCCCACTCGATTACGCCATAAAAATCGTCCATTCGCAATATTAAGAGCATATCGTTTAGCTAATTCAGTATAGCCATATTTTTCTGCATACGCATCGCCCATGGCTAATATTTTTTCATAGCGATCTAACAAACTACATGCTGTTGGTTTATGAACACCCGATAAGAATTTAAGGGAAAATTCTACGGTTAATGTATCTTGCTGTAACAGTAGTGATGCAAAATCAACTGCTTGTAAGTTAGCTGTTCCTAAATCTTCTTGCGATTTTGATGAATTCTTACTTTCACTTAGTGATACATAATGAGATTTAGTACCTCTCACAGATTTTTCTACGACAGGAATCGGCTCACGCTGTGTATGCCGTTCATCCCACGTGGTACCATACATATACCCATCTGATGCTACAATCTTCTTTGCAAATGCTAATACTGCTAATTTCTCCGCCTTGTTTGCCATAATTATTCTCCTTCTACTCTACTAGTATTTCGACATACATAAAAACTATTACTATCATCATACGCATAGTGCCAAAAAATAGCGTCCATATCATAAATATGATGTAACATCTTGAATTCAGCTAAGGTGATAGCGGGTTCAACAAATCGATGTAATGTGGTAGGATCTCGTTGATTTTTTACATGTTCTAATGACGTTACTCCTTTAAAACCTACCATGATAGGAATAAGCCAGCCCGGTAAGGCCTTTTTTTTATTCCACCGTTGTACATGCCCCTTGTCATCTTTCTCCGCTTCAACTGTAACCGCTAAACACGCCAATAACGTATCCAATAAAGATGCGTCATCAGGCATATCGGTAGCCATTTTATCCTTACATGCATCCATTAATACATCATGGCGATCCAATATTACATACCCCGGCATAAGTAATCGTTTAATCTGCTGCCACACATCCTCTTTCCCATATAATAATAAAGACTGTATCCGCTTTCTTTCTCCACCGCCGTGCCTGTGTAATTCGAGACCAAATCGAATAATATTACCACCGGCTAATGTAATCGTCGGCATCATATACGCAACGGCCTCTTCAAGTTCTTCTTTACTATCGTTCGTAACCCCTGACACTTCAACAACTAATGATACATCTAAATGCATGCGTCCTTCTTCAATAAATGACGGTCTGCGTCCATCTTTTCTCAAAGGATTCGATGTGCTTATAATTGTAGAATATAACGAATGATTCTTATACGTATGTAATCGATAATGATGACAAATAACTGCCGTTTGCACAAACTCTATTTGTGAAAGTCCTTGTCGTTCATTAATACGTCGCTGCAAGGCATGCACGCCACCTAGCCAACTTGTCATACTGGGAAATCCAATCGTATATAAACTATTCATAGCATTGGCATTTTCAATGTGTATATGGGGAATAATAAGATACCAACTCATGTGTTATGTCACCTCCTATCGAAATATGTTTCTCGCAATCTTTTTAATATAATTAGATTCCACGTCAGCCCATGCGTCACTACCCTCAAGTTTCATTGTTTGGTACCTTCGTTTAAACCATGAGGCGATATCGTCTACAAGTAACTCAATATCTTCATTCGTCAATTCATCCATATGGCTCGCATCAAGCCATCTTTTTTGATGTATTGGCAACTTGTTATATATTTCCTGATCGCTCCAGCCACCTTCTTCATTGCGTATGGCATAGACATACGTAAAGAGGCTATCAATAATAACTTCTATATGATAAGTAATGCCTCTACGTATGGATGCATTGTTATACCTTGTGCCTACTAACTTACCTAATTTTTCAAAGGACTCCTCTTCATGATAATAGGGCAGTACGTCTTTAAAAAAGTTACCTTTTAGCAATTGAATGTCAGACCGTTCTGATAGATTTGGTGGTGGAACGGCTGGTAATAAATAGGCTTCACCATGTTCACGACTATTAACTGCACTTATATTCTGAGGATTGCCTCCTCCAAATTTAACAATCGTTCTATCAAATATGTCTCGATAAGTTGTGCCATAGCTATCCGACTTACTATCTGTTGCTTCTTCTTTTTTATGTTTCCACTCTGTTAGTGTCTGTTTGATGGCAAACATTTGTCCCGATGGAGGTAGGACTGTTAACAAATGGTATTCTCCCGTCGAAACAGGAAAGTAAACTTGTCGAAATCGTTTATCCGTTCTATCCAAGTTGGTTTCACTAGGTTGCTTCAGTGCTTGCACCTTGGTTAACACATCATCAAATGATACACCTACAGAATTTATATCTCGCACTACGCTTTCTTCTTTATCCAAAATATTTTCTAATACTGTTTTACCATTTTCTAATACGATGTATAAAAGCTTAGAACTACCACTATAATTAGCACTATTAGGTGCTAGATCCATTGTCCTCTTGCTACGCTGCGTCGTAACATACCCGTCAACTCCCGCATCATACGAGGCTAGAAAATTAATTTCAGAAATATCTGGATGGGTAAATTTTCCTACATGAGTGGCTAATGTGCATTTATCAATATCATCCACTCTCTTCTTCAACCACTCCTTCTCACTTTTTTTCTTTTCCTTCGCATCTTCACGAATATAATCTAATAAGATACTCACAGTTATACCTCCTCACGTAGTAGATTTAAATAGCCCTAATTCATCAGAATACATCCAAGATTGGTCCTCTCGATGTTGGATTGTGATTCTGCCATACACTTTTGAAAGTTCTTGTAAATTATCTTCAGTATACTCTAATTTCTTACTTCTTAATAGCCATAGTAAACTACTTTCATAGTCCCTAGGTAACCAAATTTTATCGGCATAGGCCTCAGGCATCGTCCATCGATGAATATGCTGACTTTCTTCACATTTTTTATAGCCTTCACCATCAAAGATGGAAAATGATACTCCTTCATGACTATACACGGCAAACAGCTCAAGTTCTTCAACCTTCGTATTCTTTCTAAACGTATGGATGCGTTGAGGTATCGCCGTAAGCCACCAATACTCTTCCATCCACTTATCTACGGAATTTTTATGACGCGCCGTTGTTTCTGTACTCTTACCATTAAACTCTTCCATCACACAATGTTCTAAGTCGATGAAACGCTCCTGTGGGTGTAATACGCTAGGCTTTACAATTCTTGGTATCGCATCTATCCGCGTAGCAACAGTAGTCCCCTCTAGCAATGTTTTCATATCATGTGCATTAAGAAAATGCTCTCTACTTTCATAGCCAGGATAATTAAATACAATTGTCTTATTTCTAGTAAGACGTTCACCATGATGTCTGCAATATTCAACATATCCTTTTACGTTATAGTTCACTATATATATATTAGGTTTTGTAATCTCCATTTCTACATGGCGATGTCGTAGCACACGTCCCGCTAACTGAATAATCGACCTGAACGTAGACGGTTCTATGATGGCCCAGTCAAAATCATGATCTCGCCCCACCTCTTCTACAGGGGTCGCCACTAACACAAATATCACGTCATTGCAATCACTATGATCTAAATGGCTTCGAAGCGTCGAATCCGTTATATCAACAGGGTCGTTTAACGCGCCTTTTCGTTTTAATACGGCATCTAAATGTTTTTCTTGCATATGTCGCAACAATAATAGTTGGCGACTATGGTAGGTCATAATTTTAACCGCTACCTGCGTGTATTCATAATCATATAAAGCTAGACTCAAGTCAACGCAAGTACTAATATTAGCCACTCTAATCACACCAAACGAAATACGTTTTCCTGTTTTCTTGTCGATACAGTGGTGCGCCTCATGCAGTATCGGTATTTGTTTAGCAATTGTTTGGTAGTATCGATCTCTAATCGTTTTTGTATCATCTGTTGTTTCTAAAGCGGATATCTCTAGAATAGAACCTTTTCGAAGGGGTATTTCTTGCTGTAATTTGTTAACACGGTGATCGATAAATTTAGTATGTTGTTGATGATAACTTGTCCTTTCATCGTCTTTCACCGTGTCAATGGACGTAGAAAACTCATCGCATAAAAGCTTAGCACAGTCCTTCTTATTGCTAAAAAAGCGATTATGCACTGCCAGGCCCGCATAGTAGGTCCTAAACATACCTTCTGCTAAGTCGGGTGGTATGGTCGCCGATGATAATAATACATTTCTTCCCAGCATACCGGCCGTATGTACTAATCGTGAAATGGCCACTAAATCATCTTGATTAAAATCATCGATTTCATCTAGCACTAAATCTGATGACAGTAAGCGCAAAAATGGTAATATATACCGTCCCCCTTTTTTCGTTTCCGTAGCCCCCATAATATGATCTATGGTGGTTACCAATACTGGTTTTAATAGGAATGCTTGGTTTTTACGGTTACTATTAATTGTTTTACTTTTAAAAAACAAGTCTAAAAATTGATTCTGCTCATCTGACATATCATATTCATACAATATGTCTTCATCCATCAATTCTTGTGGTTGCCCTTGTAAACTAGCTACATCATCATTAGCTAATAACGCCTGATGGCTATCCAATCTAGCCCCCGTTTTCACAGTATGTTGTAATTCATGTAACTCTTGTACCGCACTCGAGCCAATAAGAACTGCTAAGTCATTGACATTTAAATGAATGCGCTCTCGGTATTCATCCCCCGTCTGTAAGGTCAACGTACGCAGCCCTAAGGCTAAAATAAATCGCAATGAATCATCATTTGAAATGGCCTGCATAATTTTAGCATTTGCAAATGTTTTTCCTCGACCAGTACTCGCCATATTAACGCCGAAAAAGCATGTCCTATCAGAAGCCTGATTTTTATACTCTTTAATCTTATCAATCACTTTATCTTGCCATCTAAATTTATTAGGCGTATCTCGTTGTTCTTTCAGTGCTTTATTGTCATAAACACGGCTCATCCCCTCAGTAAATCGTGGCAATTGATGTGCAATTTGTAAAGCTTGTTTAGAAACTCTCAATAAATGTTCTTCTAAATATTGCTTACATGTGCCTCGTTTTCCACACGTATTAGCCCACAATGTACTGTATTGCCATCTATGTTTTGAATGTCCATCCTTATCTAAAGATGATACGTAGTGATCGCCTAGCATTAAACATAGCCTTGTATAATATAGTAGCAATCGTATCGAAGGGGTCCCTAATTGTGACATCCACGTATGTTGACTAATTTCATTAATAGTGCGAGCCGCCCACTTTCTAACTTGTCGTAACCACGGTCCATCCTCTAATAATATGCCTTGAGAAAAAGTAAAACATGCCTCGCCTTTATCTATCATATGTTCATCATGCGTATATCCCCAATTCGCATTGATGATGGAAATCATCGTTTCAAAGGATTCACGTATGTCATATTCAACTTCTTGTATATTTTGTATTGCTGGCAATCGATGGTGTGAAAGAATCAACCAACTTAGCATGGTCGCTACAGGCGGTAATTTAGACAGTGTTCCTCTATGAGTCCTGTTCTTTTGTAAATAATCTAATATCGCATCTTCTGTAATCGTGCCTGATACCAGTTGTTCTAGCCATGGCATATCATGTTCTGTATCACCAGTACTTGCGACGAGGGCTTCAATTAATTTGCAAGATACCCATTCATGACGATAGGGGTCACCTTGTACACTTAATTCTCGCAACTTGGTTTGAAATAAATCAGACGCCTTTCCCCAATCATGGAGTAAGCCAGCTAATGCCGATAAGCATTTAACAATCGGTAAAAATTGCCAGTCATTTTCCCATTCGGCATGGGCAATATTCTTACCAGTACTCGCTATAGATACAATACCTGATGTATTAAAGCGTTGGCGATTACCTACAATCCACAATAACTCGCTATGATTTCTCGATCGTATCCAATGACAGGCTACCGCCGTATTTTTCGTAGCGCTCCTACGTAATAAACGTTGTACACATTCTAATCCCGCTTCAGTAATAACGGTTTTCCACGTATTATCACCAATGCGGTCAGCAAAATGATCCAATATGTTTCTAACTGTATATAGCGCCTTTTTTTCGCTTACGCTGGAAAATATGACCATCATAATGTATCACCTGATTTTCCATACGATAAGCTACATTCCTTCACGGTAGAAAACATAAAATCTAACACATGATGTTCTGTAAATTTCTGTAAGCAATTATCTCGAAAGTCCTGTTCTCTGCGACCTTCTCCTGCAAATATAAATGCATATGGCAATACTACGGCATCTTTAATTAAATCGGCCACGTCAAACACCAAGGCTCCACGTCTTGTTTTTCCATGCATAACAGCAAAACCATGCGGTATCCCTAATGTCCAGAGCGTACAAGCCGCTAAGCCATAGGCTAAATAATTGCCATGATTTAAATAGCTATTAGTTACATCATTGCCGTCTTGATCCCTAGAAAATCCATCTAATCCCATAGTGTTAGCCGCATATTTATATACATTTTTCGTAAATCTAGCTTCTGCCGTTAGTAAGTCAGGTATAGACGTAACAGAGGCAATATCTCTTCTAAATATCCGTAGTGCTTTACTAATATCTAAACTGTCTACATCAAAATAATCTGTGATAGTCCTATCTGCACTCCAAATTTTTTCAAAAAAATTACATCGCTGTTCCTGAAATAACTTTGCCACAGTCAATCGCTTCTCATCATTAAACCAAAACGATAGCCACCCTTGTACATACTCTGTAGGCCGATATTCATTTTGTGGTAATAACCATTCTATATCAGTGCCTGCTAATAATGGAGTGCCTCCACCGCCACAGAATCCTACGATAACACCGGCTTGGCACAATAATCTCATAGCTGCCTGTGTAATCGATGTTCCCGTTCCTAATAATATGGTAGTCGTATTAGCAATTGGTATATTCCAGTATAAATTTTCCTTATGACTTTCCGTTAAATACACCACGCGCCCATCTTTTTGCATAACTCTGCATTTTTCTAAATAATAAATATTTGCTCTCTTCGAATGTAATATTGTTTTTAAATCTGATGGATTCATATCGTCTAACCCTTATTGCCTCATCACAGTATCTCTAATTTTATAATTTCATATAGTTTCTTTTATATATTCTATATGGCACCATTAAATTCCTGCCTACAACAAGGTAAAATCATATCCCCTCATAGATACTTTCCTATTCTATAAAATGTTTCTCTTATCCTACTGTATATCGATTGAATAGATACGTACTACCCTACAAATAGGATTCATCCATGGGTACTATATTTTGTTTTCTCCATTCTTTCACGCCAATAATAAAACTTATTCCGATGCTCTCACAAGCCAATTATTCATAAAAACACTACGTTTCTAAAAAAAGTTACTATTTCATTCTATTCACATCTACTACATTTCATCTATCCAATAGTATACAAAAATTCCCGTACCTATCTGTAAAGTACCTATATAACATCTATTTAATGATGTCCCTACAATATGGATGACTATTTTTCACATTTCCTATGTGTAACCCCGATTTACATCAGTCGTATCCGCCCCTCTAGTCTTTACGTGCCACCAATCGATAAAAGGCCACTACCAAAAAGCAGAAAAACAAGCTAGCCCCCATTGTGCCCGCTAAAGATAGGTGATAGATAATCGCCACAGGCATGGCAATGGCAATGGCTATGACGATACAAAGCAAGCTAACGGCGATGCGCGCTTTCATAGTACGCGTCACAAAGCTAGCCGTCACAGCTGGTATGATTAAGAAGGCAATGAGCAACATAGCTCCAATGACTTGAAAGGAGGTAACTGCCGTAAATGATGTAATGGTCATAATACCATAGTGGACAATGGCAGGAGAAATATGAATGGATTGCGAAAATTCAGCATCAAAGCTAGCTAGGCACAGTTCTTTATAAAATACGTAAACCACCACGCTCACCACCAAGCAACTAATGGCACTCATGTAGAGTGCCTTCGCCCCTAAATCGATATCGCCCCAATAAAATCGATTGAAAGGAGCAAAAGCCAAATCTCCAAATAGCACTTTATTCGTATCAATCCCCATATGCGACGCATAGTTGGTAATTAGAATGATGGCGATACTAAATAGACAAGGAAAGATGACTGCCGTCGCTGCATCACTAGCCATTAGCCTGGTCTGTATAAGCCATTCAATCATATATACGGTAGCTACGCCCATAAGTGTAGCCGCCACGACCACATAGGGTGAATTGAGATCGTGCCAAATCAATACACCTATAACAATGCCTAATAAGGCACTATGACTAATGGCATCAGACACTAAGGCTAATCCTCTTATCACTAGAAAATTCCCAATGATAGCACAGGCCCATCCCGTAAAGAGGGCAATACAAACAATATCTACATATTCCATCATCTAATAGCCCTCCACAAAATTCCCCGTTTAGGGGCGATGAGTACGCTCACCAATACAACACAACTAATCGTCACCACGATAGCAGGTCCTGTAGGAATTGATGAATAGATGCTACTAATCCCCGTTCCTATCATAGAAGAAAAAATACCTATCATAGCACTGATGACCATCATTTGTTTGAACGTATGCGCCCATTGTCTCGCACTGATAGCAGGCCCTACTAAACAAGCACACATTAAAATAACTCCTACACTTTGTATCGCTAACAATACGCCAATCGTACTAATAAGGGCTATTGCATTTTGAATTGTCCTCACTGATAGTCCAATTGATTGGGCATAGACCGCATCAAAAATAACAGAAACGATATGATGCCAATACACCTTAAGCGCTATAAGTATGACCACAATGAACACACTAATCACTACTAGGTCCGCTTTCATCAAGGCCGCTGGTTGACCAAACAATATGCGCGTTAAGCCTGATTGTTTGGCCCCCGCTTGCTGTTGCACCAACGACATTAATACTAATCCAATACTAAATGACCCAGATAATACGGTCGCCAGTATACTATCATAGGATACATGCGTTCTCTCCTTAATATACTGTATTAACAAAATGCCCAAGGTAGCTGTCACAAGCGCACCGATCAATTGCACCAACACAGATTTAATGGACGCTAGGTAAAAGCTGGCAACCATACCAGGATACGCCATATGGGCAATACCATCGCCTAACAAACTTTCTCGCTTCGCCACTACAACACAACCGATGATGCCACATAAAAGGCCCAATAAGGATGTGCCGATCATGATCACATAGATTGTATAATAGCGCATAACATGAGCGACAATACTACTACCGACACAAGGTATCAAAAAATTCTCCATGCCTATCTCCTTCAACACTAAATGTGCGCTCCACAATTTCTTTTTTGAAAGTCCTATCCACCGTACCAGCGGCCATCAACTGATGATTGATACAAACTACATATTCAAAATACATGGGCACCGTATGTAATGCATGATGCACTACTACTATCGTTTTTCCCTCCTCACGCATCGCTTGCAACACATCCATAATGACATGCTCCGCTTGCAAATCAATGCCTTTTAGTGGTTCATCGAGCAAATACATATCTGCATTTTGTACCAATGCCCTCGCTATAAAAGCGCGCTGTTGTTGTCCACCCGACAATTCATTAATCTGATGCTTAGCCAAATCTTGGAGTCCCACCGTTTCTAATGCACCATACACCGCTTCATAATCTTCTTGTGTTGGTCGTTTACCAATACCAATATGCTGATAGCACCCCATCAAAACGATATCAAATATAGTGGCAGGAAAATCCCAATTAACGCTACTATGTTGCGGTACATAGGCCATACTGTAGCAATTAGGTTCTATTGGATGATGGTCTTTGTCATACACCGTAATCGTACCTCGATCAATCCGTTTCATCCCCATAATAGACTTTAGTAACGTACTCTTTCCTGCTCCATTAGGTCCGATAATAGCCGTTACCACACCTCTAGGGATTTGTAACGAATCAATATATAATACCTGTTGACGATTGTACGATACACAGACTTGTTCCAATGCAATAGCACATTCTGTTTTCATAAAAACCCCTTATGTTCCTCTTATACACACATAGCTGCTCAATCAACCAGGGATTCTGATTGACTAGCAGCTATGATATAACTTATGTTACTATACTATTATTTTAACGCTTGTACGATGGTATCCACATCATATTGCATCATGCCAATGTAAGTACCTTGTTCTGTACCTTCATCGCCAAGAGAATCGGTAAATAATTCACCGCCCACAGTGACTTGCCAGCCTTTAGCCGCCACTGCTTCTTGTAAAGCTTCAATCGATTTTGTAGGTACGGAAGACTCTACAAAAATAGCTTTTATTTTATGGTCTGCAATAAAGTTAGCCAATGCATCTACATCTGCTGCATTTGCTGCATCTTCTGTAGTCACGCCTTGAATGCCTTTGACTGCAATGCCATAATCTCTAGAGAAATAGCCTAGTGCATCATGAGCAGTAACTAATACACGCGATGTTTCTGGAATCGATGCAATTTGTTCTTTCACTTTTGCATCTAAGGCAGTTAATTTATCGGTATACGCTTTACCTTGTGCTTCATAGTACGCCTTATTAGCACTATCTTTTTCACTTAACCCCTTAACAACTGCTTGGGTCGCCATTTTCCAATTATTTACAGAGAACCAAATATGAGGATCTTTACCCACTTCTCCGTCTTCTTCAAAATCTAGCAATGTGTTTTCTGGAATTAAGGAGCTCGCATTGATAACAACTTTGTTCTTCTTCGCTAAATTTTCTAACGTTTCTTCTAACTTACCTTCTAATTCTACCCCATTGTACACGATTACATCCGCCTGCTCTAAGGCCTGTACATCAGCAGTAGTAGCCGAATATACATGAGGATCCACACCTGGTTTCATTAACCCTTGTACTTCTACTTTGTCGCCCCCTACTTGACGAGCTAAATCCGCTAACATAGTCGTAGTCGCAACGACTTTAATTTTTTTATCTGCTGGTGCCGCTTGCTTTGTAGAGCCACATCCCACATATAGAAAAGAGCAGATAAGTAGGCTAATCATAGCCACTATGATGGTCATCATAGATTTTTTAGTTGATTTACACATAGAACAACCTCCTTTATCAACAATATAGGTCATATTGTAGCACATTTCTGTAAAATGTAAATAAATTTTATACAATTTATTATATGCATATATGACTATATATTGTTATATCTAGTTTACAGTCGTTCTACTCTAGCTTTTACAGCCCTCTAATCAATCATTGCATCGTCTAATGAGTATATAAAAAACCACAACGCAAATACGTTGTGGTTACTCATTAATTATGGTGCGCCTAGCCGGAATCGAACCAGCGACACATGGTTTAGGAAACCACCGCTCTATCCTACTGAGCTATAGACGCATATGATATATCACTATTATACAAAATACTGGTTCCTACGCAATAGAAAATTACAAATTCCAAGGCCGAGACCAATCCACTTGTACTTCAATCGCCGTCCACATACGGGTTAAGGCTAGTTTCAAATTATCTAAGGAGCTAACTGGTAATACTGTAACCGTTTCATACGTATTAAGACCTACTGCATTTTTTATCGTCTGCTCCGTTGTTAAATACGCCTTAACTTTATCGGCCCATTCTTGTTCCGGAAGAACCACGGTAAGTTCTTTTGTGTCTATATTATATGCAATATACCCATTGCTAGTTATACCATAATGAATCGCCACATGGAATACAGTATCTGCCATTTTCCAACCCTCATTTTCTATATCCTATACCTATTAAAATCATGCACATTCTATCGAGCCTCTAACGTTGACCGCTTCGTCATGTATACGCTTACTACGCCAACATATGCATATACTTATATGCGCTCATAAAATGATATCACTTCATTATATCATAGTATATACGCTATACATACTATTTTATATCTTCTATGTAAAAGTTTCTCTGTCTACTCCTCGCACAGGCAAGAACTGCCCCCACTCTTCTTGCTAGGAACATCCGACATGACAACAGGCATAGTCGTACTGCCTGTAGGCAATATGTTAATCGTAAATGCATCACCCAATATGTCTTCTGCCATAGCCAATGCTTCTTCTACGGTGGTGGCCATCTTTGCCCCTGTTTGCTCAATAATGGACCTATTTTTCTCTAAGGTTACAAAAATATGTGTATAGGTTGTAAGTCTTCTACTACGTGCAAAGAAATAAATCCTGGCACCGTAAAGCCTTTACGCAATGCCATTTCATGTTCCTTCGGATTATCGTAGTGAAACCAATTGATAAATTCTGGTGGTTCCTGACTATCTTCTAATTCCATTAGTAAAATAATAACGCCGCCAGGGCGAACTGCTTTTGTCGCATTATCTTGTGTTTTAATACCTTGATATAAATTAATATCTTTAGGATACCCTCCAGCAGAGGCGATAACGCAATCGGCTTTAGCCGTAATCGGCACTTTAAAGATTTCATCCACCGTATGAATTCCATCTTTCCAGGCCTGTTGCCAATGCCCCGTCACAAAGCGAGCTAATTGGTTGTCTGCGTTATTAATGACGTTGATCAAAAAATCTGCATTCAGTGCCTGTGCATGTTCCAATTGATCGGCATGCATGCGATTGGTACTAATATTGCTACTGTAATTATCTGGATTACACCCACCGCCTACTGTATCCGATAAGCATAGTACATGATTTTTTTGAATCGCTTCATAGGACGAAATGCCTGGTAATACGGCTTTGCGACCAGCCCCATAACCAGCCATCATGTGGTATACCAAACCACCCGTTAAAATGACACGGTCCGCATCTAAGGCTAATTCATTAATTTCAATCGGTACTCCTCTTGATGTCACCCCTTGATGGCGGTAGTGACAGTCCTCGCTAACGGCACAACTGTGTTCAATACGTACTCGTCTACACACATCTTCACCGTAACACATGCGATGTTCTGCCTCTGATTGTTTTCGATGAGCACCATAAGCGACTAATAAAAATATATCCGTATCTAGAATGCCTGCATCATTTAAATAGTCCAGCAAGGTTGGTAAAAATCGTTCATAGTGAATCCAAGCTCGCGTAATATCCGATACGACGATGCAAACCGTTTCACCAGGATGAACAATCATATGTAACGGCGGTGTCCCTACTGGATGCTCTAAGGCATCTACTAAGGCCTTTTCTGTATTCATAATCGCTGGATACGGCGCTCCCATTACTACATGCAGCACTCTCTCCTCTGGTAACGATACCGTTACCGCCCCTTTTCCATATCGTAATTCATACTCTGTCATCTATTGCCCTCTCTATGTGTGTACGCACGCCCTAAATTCTACTCTGTATATCATCGGCTATACATACTAGTAAAGTCCTAGTTGTTACGTTCTACTTCTACCGTTTTTTCAATTCCTACTTGATCGGCTTCTACTTGACGCACCGTATGCGCCTTACGTTGCCATAAATCACCGCGCATAACGGCCTGTTCTCCAAAGCGATCTGCCAAGTCATCGAGCGTTTCTGTTAATGCCTCTTGCGCGACTTCTGTGGCAAACAAAGAGGTTTGCACGATAGGCTCACATAGTTGCGATACCGATAAGCCTAATAAACGAATCGGCTTGTGACTATCTATTTTATCATATAAACGCCGTGCCACCTCATACAAAACATACTCACTATCCGTAGCGGTATGCAATGTTTTTTGTCGTGTAAGTGTTACAAAATCGTGGTACCGAACTTTTATAGACACCGTCTGTCCCATCATATGTTGTTTGCGCAACCTACGTGCTACACGATGAGAAAAATAACGCCATTCGCAATCGATCAATTCTGGATCCGACAAATCCATTTCATAGGTTTCTTCATTGCCCACCGATTGCACACGCCGTTCATACTCGACGGGACGATCATCTATGCCGCGACTCATATCATAAAATCGTTTTGCCATCGTGCCACAATAAGGGATCAGTGGTCGTTCATCTGGCAAGCGTTGCATATCGCCTAATTTGTAAAAGCCCCCTTCGTGCAAGCGCTTTTCCGTATGTTTACCTACGCCCCACAAACGTGATATGGGTAAGTCTTTTAAAAAATCGATTTCCTTACCATAGGGAACGATAACAAGGCCGTTTGGCTTATCAATATCAGAAGCTATTTTGGCTAACAATTTATTCGGCGCAATGCCAGCGGAAATAACTAGGCCCGTTTCCTGTAACACGCGCGCTTTAATATCCTTGCCTAATTCATAGGGTCCCTTAAACATATGGCCCATGCCAGACACTTCCAAAAAAGCTTCATCTAACGATAAGGGTTCAATGTACGGAGTATACTGTGCCATAATTTCATGAATCTGTTGTGATACTTGATGATACCGTTCCATCCGTGGTGGCACAAAGATGCCTTCTGGACAAAGTTGATGGGCCTTCATCGCTCCCATCGCCGACGTAACACCAAAGGCACGGGCCTCATAGGAAGCAGTGGCCACGACGCCACGTGCAGAAAGACCGCCCACAATAACAGGGCGGCCTCTATATTCTGGATGATCCAGTTGCTCCACAGACGCATAAAATGCATCCATATCCACATGCATAATCCAGCGTCTCATAGATTACTCCGGCTTGTCTTCCAAACGACAATATTTAATCTGTGCACAAATGCATTCATCCTTAGTTTTATACAATTGAGGAAGAATGTGTAGTATGCTTTCAAAGGTAGATTCATTGATGGAATATCGTGTCCACAATCCACTGCGTTTAGAATTGACCACGCCTGCATCAATTAAAATCTTCATGTGGTAACTTAATGTTGATTGAGATAAATTAAAGCTAGCTAAAATATCACAAGCACATAGTTCATTGCAAGACAACATATCCACAATGTGTAATCGTGTTTCATCACTGAGTGCTTTAAAAACAGCAGCTAAACGCTCATACGAAACTTCCATAAAAATTCTCCTTATGTTGCAAACAGAAATTTGATACTTATCAACAATGTATCTTTAACTATTTTATATTATATACAAAATAGTTAATTAAATCTATTTTTTTAAATAATTCTATATCACATTCTATGCATAGTATACATAACTATTTCATATACAGTGTATATACATCATCATGCTTTATCATGCATATACTAAATTAACCACACGCATGTATGTGTAGCACATACTATACGCATGGTTAACTTAGAATGACGCTATGCTATAAATGCTAGGTAATAACTAGCTTATTTAAATACATCTTGCACTACAATCGTTTGATTACGATTAGGACCTACAGATACGATACCAATAGCTACGCCTGTTACTTCTGCAATGCGTTCTACATAACGACGAGCGGCTTCTGGCAATGCATCATATTCACGAATACCGCTAATATCAGTTTGCCATCCTTCCATTGTTTCATAAATAGGTTCGCATCGTTCTAATTCTTTTAAATCTGCTGGGAATCCAGTCACTGGTTTGCCATCTAATGTATAGCCTACACAAATTTTAATTTCTTTAAAGGTGTCTAAAATATCAAGACGTGTGATGGCTAAGTAGTCTAAACTACTTAATCCTGCCGCATAGGATACAACGGCTAAGTCTAGCCAGCCAGTACGACGAGAACGACCTGTAACGGTACCAAATTCGTGGCCAATTTCACGAAGGGCTTCTCCCACTTCGTTGAGTTGTTCTGATGGGAATGGACCTTCACCCACACGGGTTGCATAAGCTTTTACAACGCCTACAATATTATTTAAATAGTGAGGACCTACACCAGATCCTACAGACGCACCACCTGCAACGGGATGAGAGCTAGTAACAAATGGATAGGTGCCATGATCTAGGTCAAGCATCGTCGCTTGAGCGCCTTCAAACAATACTTTTTTCCCATCTTTAATGGCATTAATAACGGTACTATTCGTATCGGCCACAAATTTTTTAATTTGCGCTGCATAATTTTTATAGTCTCTTAAAATCGTATCAAAATCAACTGGTTCTACGCCATACACATTCGTGAACATTTTATTTTTAATCGTCACATTATATTTTAATTTTGTCACAAATAAATCTTCATCATATAAATCGCAAACACGAATACCTACACGATTGACTTTATCTGCATAGCATGGGCCAATCCCATTTTTAGTGGTCCCAATTTTCATAGTTCCCTTAGATGCTTCTTCTGCTTCGTCTAAGCGAATATGATAGGGCATAATCACATGAGCTCGATTTGAAATTTGCAATCCTTTTGCGGATTTCCCCTGTTTTTCCAAATTGCTAAGCTCTTCTAAAAAAACTTTCGGATCAATGACAACACCTGTACCGATAACATTTGTTTTATTATCATACAAAATACCGCTTGGTAATAAACGCAATGCGAATGCTTTGTCATCGACTACAACCGTGTGACCTGCATTATTACCACCTTGGCTACGCACAACAACATCAGCTTGCTCTGCTAAATAGTCAACAATTTTACCTTTACCTTCGTCACCCCATTGAGTGCCAATTACCATACTTGTTGCCATAATTATATCCTCCATTAGCTAACAATCGATTACACTCTATTTTAATACATTTACCCTTGTATTGTCCATGAGTAAAGTATCCGTTCTATCACTCACCCACAATAATCGCATACATTTCTTCTAATCCCCATTGTAAGGCGTCTATATCGATATTCGAATAATTGATAATGAATTGATGCGTACATATATCGCGGTGTGTGTTCTTTTGATAGTACTCTGAAAGGGCTTTAATATGGATGCCTTTTTCATGACAACGTTTAATAAACTCCGTATCACTCATCGTCGTCGCAAGGGTTATTACATAGTGTAAGCCTGAGCTATTTTCTTGAATGCTCAAGTACGGATATAGAGAGCTTGCTTTCATCGCGTGAATGACTTGTTGTCGCTGTTTACGATAATAGGTGCGCATGCGATTAATATGGCGCTCAAAATATCCTTGTTCAATCAAGTCTGCCAACGTATATTGTTCAAAGTTCGATACCGTCGAACTGCAATAGGTCATCGTTTCATGATAGATGTTCATGAGGGATGGTGGCAATACCATATAACTAATACGAATGGTAGAGGCCAAACTTTTAGAGAACGTATTCATATAAATAACCGATTGACTCGTATCAATACTCGCCAAAGTAGGAATCAGCCTTCCTGTCAGTCTAAATTCACTATCGTAATCATCTTCAATTATATAGCGATCCGAGGAAGCTGCGGCCCACTGTAGTAATTCTTGGCGGCGCCCTATGGATGTCACCTTGCCTGTAGGAAAATGATGCGATGGGCTCAAATGCAAGACTTGTGGGTCCGCGTGGATAATGTCATCCATAACAACGCCCTCATCATCTAATCGTGCATAGGTACACGTCCGTTGATGTTGTTTGTAAATATGGGAAAGTTTCGAATAACCAGGATTTTCCAAGCAGTATACATAGTCTTGCTGCAACAAATGAATGAGAATCGTATATAAATATTCTGTGCCCGCTCCTATAATGATTTGATCGGCCTCAACGGGCATATTTCTAAAAACTCGTAAATACCCTGCCACTGCCCGTCGCAGCGCATAGACCCCTGCTGGCGGTGATGTGGCCATCAACTCTTGTTGCCCATAACTCATGCGATGGCGCATCAATTTTGACCACACGCTAAAGGGAAATGCCTGTTGCGGTGTGTCGTTGGCCGTCAAATCCAATCGATACGACGGTGGAGCGGTAACCGCCGATGTATCCCTTTCACACACCGCCTCTTTAATGGTTGGCGTATCGCCTTTAACGATTTGTTCCATCACATAGTAACCGCGCCTAGGCTTGGTGTAAATATAGCCTTCCGCCATTAATTGTTCATACGCCGTAGTAACCGTAATCACGCTAATTTGTAAATGGTTTGCCAAATGGCGTTTCGACGGCAACTTGTCATGTGCTTTTAAATGACCATTGACTATGTCCATTCGTATATACTCATATAACTGGGCGTATAAGGGAGATGTCACATCTTCTCGCAATTCATAGGTAATCATATAACCTCACATCTGGTTCTATCAAAAAATATCAAAATGGTTATTTTAATAATATCACATAAGTGTATACTAGACACATCACTATTGATGAACACGTAGGAGGAATTATGAACAGAGAACAACATGAATTAAACAAAGAACTAGCACAAATGTTAAAAGGCGGCGTAATTATGGACGTTACCACACCAGAGCAAGCTAAGATTGCCGAAGAAGCCGGGGCCTGTGCCGTTATGGCGTTAGAGAGAATTCCAGCGGACATTCGTGCTGCTGGCGGCGTATCACGCATGAGTGATCCCGCTATGATTCAAGGGATTCAAGCCGCCGTATCCATTCCCGTCATGGCAAAATGTCGCATCGGTCATTTCGTAGAAGCCCAAGTATTAGAGGCCATTGATATTGATTATATCGATGAAAGCGAAGTACTATCTCCTGCAGATACCATACACCACATCAACAAACGCGACTTTCACGTACCCTTTGTATGTGGCGCTAAAGATCTAGGAGAAGCGTTACGACGTATTAATGAAGGGGCCGCTATGATTCGCACCAAAGGCGAACCAGGTACGGGCAACGTAGTACAAGCCGTAAGCCACATGCGCCTTGTGAAGAAACAAATCGCTCACATTAAAAGCTTACGCACCGATGAATTATATGACGTGGCCAAATCATTACAAGTCCCTTATGAACTTGTAGCCACCGTTCACGCCACTGGCACATTGCCGGTAGTCAACTTTGCCGCAGGTGGCATTGCCACACCAGCTGATGCAGCACTTATGATGCAACTAGGTGCAGACGGTGTGTTTATAGGGTCTGGCATATTTAAATCTGGCAATCCTGCCCAACGAGCTGCTGCCATCGTGCAAGCGGTCACTAATTATCAAGATGCAGCATTAATCGCACGCGTATCCAGTAATTTAGGAGAAGCCATGGTTGGTATCAACGAAGCAGAAATCGAATTACTCATGGCAGAGCGAGGTCAGTAAGATGAGTAAAAAAATTGCGGTTCTCGCTTTGCAAGGTGCTTTTATCGAACACGAACGCCTATTAGCCACGCTCGGGGTAACCACGGTGGAACTTCGTCAGTCACAAGATGTACTCCAATCGTATGACGGCTTAATTTTACCCGGCGGTGAAAGTACGGTACAGGGCAAATTATTACGGGATATGCATATGTTAGAACCTTTGCGGGAACAAATTACCCAAGGTCTCCCTACATTTGGTACCTGTGCTGGCATGATTTTACTTAGTGAAAGTACAACCAATGATCGGCGCTCCCATTTACAAACTATGCCGATTACCGTGAAACGAAACGCCTATGGCAGACAATCTAGCAGCTTTATAACGACTGCTTCCGTAACTCATGTGGGAATGGTGCCTATGCATTTTATTCGAGCGCCTTACATTGAATCCGTCGGTAGCGATGTGGAAGTGCTCGCCACTGTGAATGATATGATTGTCGCCGCTCAATACAAAAAGCAACTAGCCGTTTCCTTTCATCCAGAAGTAACAGATCATACGGCCATGCACGAGTATTTCTTATCCTTATAAAAGGAATCATGTACATTGAACATACAGTACATACGTGTCTATATATAAGAACGTGTACATCAAGGTACCGCTCCAGTTCTCTAAGTATATGCCATAAACAAGAATCTATGCGGTAGTTAACGAGCAACGCGATCCTTGACGGAGTTGCCTATATTTCTAAGCTACCTATAGATATATCATAAGTATGTATCTATAGATATATATCATAAGCGAGTATTTATAGGGTATACCATAAGCAAGTATCTATCGGTGTATACCATAAGCAAGTGTCTATAGAATATACTATAAACAAATATCTATAGGTGTATACCATAAAGAAGTGCCTATAGAGTACACCATAAACTAGAAAAACAGAGGAAAGTTGATGCTGAACTGCACTCCAAAAATTGTGTTCAATTTTTGGAGTGCAGTTCATACGTTTTGATCAACTTTCCTCTGTCTTATGTAAGACTATTTTGTGATAGTCGCTTATATACTATATTGTTACGAATAGATGTAGTCCATATGATGATAAAAATTTCTTCATTCCATCATCACTATCTACTTTGTAGTGTTCATCCGTTTCGTTTATGCTACATTCTTATAGACCAAATCGTGCCATAATCGTATCCACATGTTTTAATAGTGGTTTGTAATCGAAACAAGCGTCGATTTCTTCTGGTGTTAAATACTTACCTATGTTAGTATCGGACTTTAACCCCTTAGCAAAGTCTTTGCCTTCTAACCACCGCTCCATAGCATATTTTTGTACCCAACGATAGGCTTGATCACGAACGGCACCTTTTTCTACCAAGGAAGTGAGTACACGTTGAGAGAAAATAAGTCCCCCCGTACGTTGCATATTCGCCATCATAGTATCTGGATATACTAATAATTTATCGATTACTTTCGTAGCCAATGACAACATATAATCCAATGTAATCGTACTATCTGGTAAAATAATGCGCTCTACGGAACTATGTGAAATATCTCGTTCATGCCATAATGCTACATCTTCTAACGCCGCTTGTGCATTGCCACGAAGGACACGAGCCAATCCACAAATGCGTTCGCATGTAATCGGATTGCGCTTATGAGGCATCGCAGAGGATCCTTTCTGTTTTGGTGAGAAATATTCTTCTGCTTCCCGCACTTCCGTACGTTGTAAATGGCGAATTTCCAACGCGATTTTATCTAAGGTGCTGCCGATAATCGCAATCGTTGATAGTAATTCTGCATGGCGATCGCGTTGTACCACTTGGGTCGCTACTTTCACAGGTGTAAGCCCTAGTTTATCGCACACATATTGTTCTACAAAGGGATCCACTACAGAATAGGTCCCGACAGCCCCCGATAATTTACCTACCGCTACAGTCTGTTTTGCACGTTCCAACCGTTCTATATCGCGTTCAATTTCTGCCATCCATAGGCACAATTTCAAGCCGAACGTAGTTGGTTCTCCATGAATACCGTGCGTACGTCCCACCATTGGCGTATACTTAAATTCTTTCGCTCTACGACGAAGCACATCATAGAATGTATGCAAGTCTTTCAATAAAATGTCACAAGATTTTTTCATCATAATGCCTAAGGCTGTATCTTTCACATCTGTAGAGGTTAACCCCATGTGAATATATTTAGCTTCATCCCCTACAAATTCACCCACTGCTGTAACGAACGAAATAATGTCATGATTGGTTTCCTTTTCAATTTCATGAATGCGTTCGACTTTAAAATCCGCTTTTTCACGAATCGCTTTCGCTGCTTCCTTAGGAATATTACCCAATTCCGCTTGTGCTTCACACGCTAAAATTTCAACTTCCAACATCGATTCAAATTCATGACGTTCGTCCCAAATACGACCGATTTCTTCTCGTGTATATCGTTCAATCATTCATATCGCTCCTTCATTGATAGCAGGGAGGGCATCGCCGTTCCCCATTAGATTATCTACGTAATAATCATATCATATGCCCCTAACAGGGTCAACGAGCCAGCTTATAAAATTAATACCATTTATAAATTTGACTAATTAATACATATGTATGACTTCTACCTAATTGATGTGCTAGAATGTATAGCTATACAAAAAGTGACAGTATACACTGATCACTGATAGACCATGTGCGGAATACGACTATATGATTATGGCATTGAACTTGAACAATGCATTCTGGTAAACCATGTACGTACTATGAATACCCTTTAACAAACACATCAGAACTAACTCTATCGGAGAAACCATGTACGTCATATAACTATATCAATTCTCGTTTTGCACCATGCGCACTAGTTAACAAACTATGTGCGTCATATGACTACAAGGATTCTGGTTTGGTCTTGACAATCCACACCATCGCTATTACATGAAGAACCCATACAATTCCTAAGAGACTGCGCCCCACTATACTGTCACCCATACAATAGAATCCAATGCCCATAGTAATGGTAACCGTCGTAATGATAGAAATTTTTGATTTTCTTGTGAGCGCCCTCTCTCTTTCAAAGGGTGCCACATGTTTTGTATACATACTCGTCCCTATAAACCACTGATGTAATCGCGTTGAACCTTTGCCAAAGCAAAATAAGGTAGCCATATAAAACGGTACAGTCGGCAAAATAGGTAATACCAAGCCAATCGTTCCTAATGCAAGACTTAAAAAACCTACACTTAACCAACCATACCGCATCCATCTAGAGCGTTTTGTTTCTCTATCCATTGTTGTCATCTGTTTCATACCAAGCCCTTTCTAACACACTTACTATATGCAATCCCTTACATACACGCTATATATTGCGATACATGTATACCACTACCATCAATCATAGGTACCTGTCCATTATCATATAGGTATCATTCGTTTTCTATCACCATTACATGCTATCGCACTCAGTAGCTCCCAAATGGTATCAGTGCATAACACGATACACGCATGACAGAATATCACAGATACGACCCTCGTATCTTAATTACCGCCAAATACGTAGACCTCAATGCATACCATGCTTATTTCTTAGATCCTATTCAAATTTCTTGAGTGACTAGCGCCCTAGGTCTACGCAATACGCTTACTTTTTCAACAACCACGACAAGTAGTATCCACATACCTATCCCTATAAAAGTCAGATATAGTAGAATAGGAGATTTTCTTTCCCCATGGTTAACTAATAACGTTTATCAAATTATATTATAACGAAATTTATGAATACTTGTATATAACTATTTTTCATAATCAATCCGTCTATAAACGAGTAGAAGTCACCTATATATATTGGCCACAAGCCTATCTATATCTATCATCTTGGACTGTTACCGCCGATTCTAAAAAAAGATTTTTCAAAGCTATCTATCATATAGCACTTATAACAATTTGATATATGTGCAATATGAATAAAACGCAAGAAAGCTAGTGATTATGTGCTTTTAGCAATTGAAGTATCCATAAATTGACAATCATTTTTTTCAAGCCTATAATGAACTCAAACAACTGAATATCAAACCTTATAGGTGCTATACACATCATATGTCACATAGTTTCAAAGTAGAGTATCTACATTTATATGTATCATATGTAGCTTAATAGAGAAGTCGGTGTAACTCCGACACGGTCCCGCCGCTGTAATAATGAGCACACTTCACAATGTCACTGGGTAACTGGGAAGGCGAAGTCAGCGTTGAATTTAAGTCAGAAGAACTGCCTATAAGAAGCATTATCGTTTGAACTGCGAGAGACAGGTAGATATGTAACATGTATATACTAATTATGTGGTATTGTATAGTGCCTATACTATAGTTAAGAATATCTACCGTTTTTCATCTATTGAAAGACGGTTTTTCTTATAATACATACCATCATAGAATATACCTATACACATTCTATCAATGCAAATAGAATGGTTTCCTTATCAACATTGTTTCTCCTCATCTCCCATGATATAGATGGCAATATTATAGGATATCAAACGTTAACTCATCGATACTGTAATTGTGTGACGATATATGAAGAGATGCGCCCTTACTACGAAAAGCAATGACAGATTGGGGTTTTGTCTAATGTGTACGCCATCGTTTCCGCGATGGCTTTTTTTATTAGTATGAGGTCCATTAATACCTTGCATTAGGTAGACGGTCCGTGAACCAATCAAGCTGTATAAATCGACATACATCTTCATCCAATTTTGGTATATACTGCCCCAACTCAAACAGAAAGGATACAGTTATATGGAACAAGATACTAACCTCACTATGCAACATGGCGAAGACAATCATCATGATTCCGCCGACAATTCGACTTGTTGTGCCTCTATGCAACATGGTGAAGACAATCTACAAGAAGAACTTCCAGCAGTAAGCTTTGATGAATTTGATGTGCCTACTTTTGAAGCTTGGAAAGAAGATGTTATCGGTTTATTAAAAGGTAAATCTTTTGAACGTAGTATGTTCACCGACACCTATGAAGGAATTACATTAAATCCAATTTATCGTCTGGAAGATCAGGAAGGTCTTACCCACAATAAAACCTATCCTGGTTGTGAAAGTAATTTACGTGGTGCTAATCCAGCAGGTTATATTCATCAACCTTGGATAATTGCTCAACGTGTAGACGGGAAAACACCAAAAGAAGCGAATGAACAAATACTCTATGAATTAAAAAAAGGTTCTACTGCCGCTTCTGTCTACCTTGACACAGCAACTCGTAAAGGCCTTGACTTTGATCAAGCAAACAAAGAAGATGTAGCCGATTGTGGTGTATCCCTTAGCACCTTAGCCGATGTAGATACACTTTTACAAGATGTAGACTTAGCAGCTAATGAACTTGATATTCATTGTGGTGCTTCTAACATTGCCTTATTAGCTGCCATCGCTACCGTTTGTGAACGTCGATCCATCGATTTATCGTCACTAACAGGTGCTATCACTAGTGATCCTATGGGAGAACTAGCACGTTTGGGCTCACTAAAGCGCCCTCTCGATGAGTATTACGATGAAATGGCGCATGCCATTAGCTGGGCAGAAACCTATGCACCACAGTTACGTACTGTAATGATTGATACCGATGTATATCACAATGGTGGTGCCAACGATATTCAAGAAGTAGCCTATGCGATGAATACGGCACTTACCTATCTTCGTGCTATGGAAGTACGTGGCATTGATGTAAACACATTCTGTAAACATGTACGTGTACACTTTAGTGTAGGTGCTAACTTCTTTATGGAAATCGCTAAATTACGTAGCGTAAAAACTATGTGGGCACAGATTATTCGCCATTGCGGTGGTGACGAAACAGCGCAAAAAATTAATCTATTTGTCAGCACTTCTACATTCTGTCAAACAAAATATGACCCATATGTAAACTTATTACGTGCAGCGACTCAATCATTCTCTGCCGTTATTGGCGGTATCGACGGTATGTTTGTAAAACCATTTGATCATTGCATCCGTCCAAGCGATGAATTTTCTCGTCGTATTGCTCGCAATATTCAAATTATGGAACAACATGAATTCAACTTTATTCAACCGATCGACCCATCTGGTGGTAGTTGGTATATTGAACCACTTTGTAAAGAATTTACGGAAAAAGCATGGGCTAAATTCCAAGACATCGAAGGCCACGGTAGTATTCTAGCCGCATTAACATCTGGCAAAGTGCAAACAGCTATTGATGAAATTTTACAAAAACGTTTCAAAAACTTAGCGACTCGTAAAGATCGTGCCGTTGGTAACAACATGTATCCAAATATGACAGAAGAATTGTTGGAAATTCCTGCTGTCGATTTTGATGGTATTTACAAAACTAAACAGTCCGACTTAGCCGTTAACAAAAAAGTACGCGATAATGCATTTACTGAATCACTACTTTCTGAAATTAGTAAACGTGATTTCAGTGAACCAGGTAGCTTGATGGATACAGCAGAAAAAGCCATCCGCAGCGGTGCTACATTAGGCGAAATTGATGCCGCCTTATCTGAAAGTGCCAAAGGGGAAAGCGTAGATCCTATTACGCCTCATCGCTGGACTGAACAATTCGAACAATTGCGTATGCGTACAGAATCGTATAAAGCTGAACATAATAGTAATGTCACTATTTTCTTAGCAAATATGGGACCAATTCCACAACATAAAGCACGTGCCGATTTTGTTACTTCCTTTATGCAAGTAGCTGCTTTTGATGTATTGACTAATAATGGATTCAAAACAATCGATGACGCTGTGGCAGCCGCTTTAGAATCAGGAGCCGATGCGACAATCGTATGCTCTACCGATGCGACTTATCCAGAGTTAGCACCAGCTATTACAAAAGCCATCAAAGCTAAAAACCCTGCTATGAAAGTATTCTTAGCCGGTGCTCCATCCGCAGAATTAAAAGAACTTTGTGATGCTGCTGGCATGGATGATTACATCAGTGTGAAATCAAATTGTTATGAAACATTGCGTCATATGCAACAAGAAAAGGGGATGTGCTAACTATGTCAAAAATTCCTGATTTTACAACCATTCCTTTTGCAGAAGCCAGCCAAGACCCAAAGGCATTCACTGCATGGGAAGAAAAATTAAAAGCCGAAACTGGCAAATCCTTTGATGATAGCTATTATCGAACTATGGAACAAATTGATGTAGCGCCATTATATGACCAATCCGCTTATAAGGATTGCAATCACTTGCACTACGTTGCTGGCATACCTCCATTCTTACGCGGACCATATTCCACCATGTATGTCACTCGTCCATGGACAGTTCGGCAATATGCTGGTTTCTCTACCGCCGAAGAATCTAACGCCTTCTATCGTCGTAACCTAGCAGCTGGTCAAAAAGGCTTATCCATCGCCTTTGACTTGGCTACACACCGTGGCTATGATTCAGACCATCCACGCGTTGTTGGTGACGTTGGTAAAGCGGGCGTTGCAGTTGACTCCATCCTTGATATGGAAATCTTATTCTCCGGTATTCCACTTGATCAAATGTCTGTATCCATGACAATGAATGGTGCCGTACTTCCTATCATGGCGTTCTACATTCTAGCCGGTGAAGAACAAGGCGTTGATAAAGCCGTTATGGCTGGTACAATCCAGAATGATATTCTAAAAGAATTCATGGTACGTAACACATACATTTATCCACCAGCTGCTTCCATGCGTATCATTGGTGATATCTTTGAATATACATCTAAGTATATGCCTAAATTTAACAGTATTTCTATTTCTGGCTATCATATGCAAGAAGCCGGTGCCACAGCGGATATTGAATTAGGTTATACATTGGCAGATGGACTTGAATACTTGCGTACTGGTACAGAACATGGCTTGACCATTGACCAATTCGCACCTCGGTTGTCCTTCTTCTGGGCCATGGGTAAAAACTACTTCATGGAAATTGCCAAAATGCGTGCTGGACGTATGTTGTGGGCTAAAATTGTTAATTCCTTCCATCCTAAGAAAACTAAATCAATGGCATTGCGTACACATTCTCAAACCTCTGGTTGGAGCTTAACAGAACAAGACCCATTCAATAATATTACTCGTACTTGTATCGAAGCTATGGCTGCCGCTCTTGGTCATACACAGTCATTGCACACCAATGCGCTAGACGAAGCGATTGCCTTGCCAACTGACTTCTCCGCACGTATTGCTCGTAATACACAATTATATATTCAAGATGAAACGAAAGTATGTAAGGTTATCGATCCTTGGGGCGGTTCCTACTATGTAGAATTCTTAACTAACCAATTGATTCGCAAGGCATGGGCACACATTCAAGAAGTTGAAGCCTTAGGTGGTATGTCAAAAGCCATCGATACAGGCTTGCCTAAGATGCGTATTGAAGAAGCTGCGGCTCGTCGACAAGCACACATTGATTCAGGCTCTGAAAAAATTGTAGGCGTTAACTATTTACGTCTTGATAAAGAAGATCCTCTTGATATCTTGGAAGTTGATAATACTGCCGTACGTTTATCACAAATCGAACGATTGAAAAAATTGCGTGCTAACCGTGACAACGATAAAGTTCGTAGCTGCCTAGAAGCTATTACTAAATCTATGGAAACAGGAGAAGGAAACTTACTTGAATTAGCCGTAGAAGCAGCGCGTGCTCGTGCTTCTAAAGGTGAAATTTCCGATGCTGTAGAAAAAGTATGTGGTCGCCATAAAGCGATTATCCGCTCGATTTCTGGCGTATACTCGAGTGAATTTAGTGACGATGATGTCATTGCTGAAGTTCGTCAAATGACCGATGAATTTGAAAAGAAACAAGGTCGTCGTCCTCGTATCTTCATTGCTAAAATGGGTCAAGATGGTCATGACCGTGGCGCTAAAGTTATCTCCACTGCCTTTGCCGACATGGGTTATGACGTAGATATTGGACCTTTATTCCAAACACCAGCTGAAGCCGCTAAAGATGCGGTAGATAACGACGTTCATATCGTTGGTATGAGCTCCTTAGCCGCTGGTCACAAAACATTGATGCCTCAATTAATTGAAGAATTAGCCAAATTAGGCCGTGAAGATATTATGGTTGTTATTGGCGGTGTTATTCCAGCACAAGACTATGATTATTTATATGAACATGGTGCCGCTGCCATCTTTGGACCTGGTACCATCATTCCAGTATGTGCTAAAAAAGTACTTGAATTATTAAATGAACGATTAGAGGAGGAATAAACTCACGAGGGGGGCTAATCTATGACTGAAACGTATAAACCCGATTGGGTTCCTACAGAGGATGATAAACAATTTGCTTGCCGTGTTATGCGTGGTGTTGACGGTGGGCATGATGGCATGTCAGAACATACACAAGCAGCCAAACCTGCTCACATGCCTAAAGTGATTAAACGTAAAAAGTTAACTGTCGATGATTATGTGCAAGGGGTTCTTGCTGGCGATCGCATGATACTATCTCGTGCCATCACATTAATTGAAAGCAATGCAGCTGCCCATTTTTCTATAGCCCAAGAAGTCATTCAACGACTATTACCGTACACTGGTAATTCCCGTCGTATCGGTATTACTGGTGTTCCTGGCGCTGGTAAATCAACTTTCATAGAAGCATTAGGCACCAAATTATGTCAAGATGGTCATAAAGTAGCCGTATTAGCCGTTGACCCATCGAGTACTGTTACTAGAGGGAGTATCCTTGGTGATAAGACTCGCATGGAACAATTATCTCGTGAACCCAATGCGTTCATTCGTCCATCCCCATCGGGTGGTACACTAGGTGGCTTAACGCGTAAAAGTCGCGAAACCCTCTTATTATGCGAGGCCGCCGGATACGATACAATTCTAGTGGAAACTGTCGGTGTAGGACAAAGTGAAACAACCGTACGGTCCATGGTGGATTTTTTCTTACTCGTCGTATTAACTGGTGCTGGTGATGAACTACAAGGTATGAAAAAAGGCGTTATGGAATTAGCCGACGCCATCGTTGTCAATAAAGCGGATGGCGATAATCTACCTCGTGCGAAAGTGACTCGCGCTGAATATGAACGAATTCTTTATTTCATTCGAAAAGCGACAGAACAATGGACAACCCATGCTTATACATGTTCTGCCTATACGGGCGCTGGTATCATGGAACTTTGGAACAACGTAATCGAAGTATTCATGAAGCAAGGCACTGAAAATGGTGTCTTAGCCGCGCGCCGTAAACAACAAACCCTTTCTTGGGTATATTCTATGGTCGAAGAACACCTCCACAATTTATTCTATCGATCACCGAATGTTATTGCTAGTAAGGATTCCATTGAAGAAGATATCATTTCTGGTACTATGACAGCCACCATGGCGGTCAATCGTTTTATCGAACTATTTGCACAAACGGATATATCTGAAAATAGTTATAAAGCATCATCTCCTTTTGAAATTAGATAATCCTAGGGTAGGGATATTGTTGATGATGAATTGATAACCATCATTACTATTTTTATGGATGCAAGTGCTAATTTTTCTATACAACAACCTTACAAATACTATATGCATCATAAAATTTCTTCCCTTCACAAGCCCTACCCTACGTACATCTATTTTCACCATACATATTTATATTTTATAAGTCTCCTCAACACTTATAAAAATGTACATACTAAGGAGAGATGAACTATGGCATCAGATTATCCAGCGCCTAAAGCCTATATTGAACTCATTGAAAAACGATACAATCTCAAAGTAATAGATAGCCATTACATACTAGTTGATACACAGTATGATCGCTACAATATGATGCTCGACGTGCAATTCAATGATGAAATGGCGCAGGCCTTTAAGACAAAATATGGACAAGTGAACTCAGCACATCATGTAGCTTGGGAACCATGTCCACATACAAATAGTATTCGATTTCACGCAGAAATTGGTAATAACATTTTACTTCTTTGGGATACTTTACTATAGATACGTGGTATACTGCTCATAAGTATCTACCACTTATACCTAAAAAGCACAAGCTCCACTTGTATTATCAAGTGGAGCTTGTGCTTTTATATGTTCCTATGCTTGTAGTAAGCTAACTAGTAGATACTTTCCTTTCATAAAAATATCTACCTTCTACATTGTATCCTATCGTATCAATGTATCTACTTATATCATAGGTTTCACAAAAATCCAGCAAAAGCTCTTTATGAAAGTAATCGTTCCTCTACTACGTACTACATCATGCTACCTATACGATTTATATTGCTATATCAGTACATACGCGTAGGCCTAAACGAATTAAATATCCTATTTATTTAATGTAGCCCGTATAAACCATAATTGTTTTTCATAGTAAGCAATATGATCTTCCATCATATTAGCTAGTGCAAAATTATCATCTTCATCAGCGGCTTCACGAATTTGTTTTGCCAAATTGCTCATAAGCTTCATGTCGCTTTCCAAAATAGTGATGGCTTCTTCAATAGAAAAATCTTTTCCATCAATTTCTTTAATCGATGCTAATTGTAAATAGTCCGCTGCTTTCACAACAGGATTAACCCCTTGAATTTTCAATAATTCTGCTACTGCATCATAGTATTCAAAGGCTTCATCGTATACGCTTTCCAAAAATTCATGTACACTTTTAAAGGCTATGCCTTTTACATTCCAGTGTAAATTATGCAATTTAAAATTCCAAATACCTAAATTCGCTACATATTCATTGACTTGTTGTTGATAGTTCATAATAATCTCCTTATATACAATATACAGAACGCATTCCCTAAGAACTACGCAAGCAATACTGTCATTATTCCATCATGCGAGTCCTACCGTGCGACTACTACGTCAATACCCTCGCCTCTGAAAGTACACATCCATCAGCCTATATCTGCGCCTACTACCATCATTCACATGCTTTCTAGAACCAAGATAAGAATCTCATAAATGAACCAACCTCGCCTACTAAAGCAGAAAATCGTGAAGGGCTCCCCATCCAGTCTCTGTTGCGCTACGAAATATATCCGCATCTTTGTAGGTTGTAAGGAATATACCTTATTCCTATCTTTAGTGACAAAACGAGGTATACCCAACCTTATCCGCTAATATAATAGATTTTGTAAGGTGTTCCTCAATGATCTACCGTTCTTATCGCATGCGACATATGTTCGCATCCTAATAGGTTTATAAGAAATATGCCTTATCACACTTACATCACAAGAAGTATGTCATATCACAGTCATTACTACGGGCTTATAGAGAATGCCTATACAAAAAGAAAATTAATATCATTCTCTTTTTGTGTTGCTAATGATATAATACTACTAACATAATCAAGAAAATAGCAAAATAATAGGGATTACTAATACAATCATAGCAATCCCTTAATGAATGAACAAACATATCTACAATTTATAACTAATAATATTCCCATGTGTAAAGAATATGCCTATCAAAATCCTAGTCGCATCCTATACATACTGTATGTTATATATCTATGAGTGCAACTGTTTATGCCCATATTACGCTATGTTTCCTATTCACCACACAAAAGGAGTTTTCCATGTATGACCTCAATGCGATCAATACCAGCACATTACCGATTGTAGCCTTAACAGAAGAGTTACAGGAACATGTCATTTGTAAAACAGTAAATCACTTTCATACAGACATAGAAATCATTCACATTCTAACTGGTTCTATGACTTACTACATCAATGGAGAAGCAATTCACGTAAAAAGCGATGATATATTGTTCATCAATAGTTCTCAATTACACAATGCTATGTTAACAACAAGTCCCTATTGCCAGTTTAATTTTGTGTTAATCAGTCCTAGTATCATCACGGACAATACATGGCTTTCTAAAAAATACATGGAACCCTTCTTAAATACCTCGCAGTATCACTATCAACATGTATCTGCTAGCGACTTATACCATCAGGAATTACAATATGCCATCGATACTATGGTGGCATGCAAACAGTCAGCTGCTCCTGGCAGTGATTTGGATCTGTTAGGGCAAGCATATATGCTCATGAAATATATATACTTACTATATGAAAAGCATCTTCCATCCACCTCTACCATGGACAAAGATTTACCCTTGCAAAATCTAATGTTGCAGTATATTTATCAACAGTATAGGCAAAAACTGACCTTACATGACATAGCAGCTGCCGGCAATGTCAGTCCTAGTTCCTGTTGTAAGATTTTCAAAAAATATGTCCATCAATCCCCGATGGTCTATGTCAACCAATATCGTCTACAAATGGCATGCCACTTATTAATCACGACAGATTATCCCATTACCGATATTGCCTATCAATGCGGATTTAATCAGCCCAGTTACTTTAATAAATTATTTTTTAAAACCTACCATTGCACGCCTACACACTATCGTCAACGTGCTAACTATGTATATTAAAGGCTTATCGATTTACTCTATTGGTTCGTGGGGTCCTCTTCTACTGACCACGAATACTACTACGCTCACGCAAGGTTTAGCAAATGGATGATGACAAACTACTGGCCAGAAATACTACTACGCTAGATACTTCTGAATTGGGTAATTGTGTATGTATGAGTGTGTATCCAGTCATTTTATACGCACTCACACGATTAATCCTGACGTAACGGTTCTATCGAGGCATAGACATGATTATTTCGATGTTGTCCACTCGTATACAATATACTTTGGATAATATCTGTCATCATTTGTTTCGACATATGCTTAGGTAATGTATCATACACAAAGGTAATCCCTACCATACGATTCGTATGTTCCGGATATATCCAGTAGTACATATAGTGCTTACCATATTGTGTACCAGCAAAGAATACACCCATCGCCTCATTGGCTAATACTAATGAGGCAGAATCAATGCTAGCGCCATTATACACAAGTGAATTAACGCCGCGCATTAATTCACGATACGGTGTGCTCGCCGTATGTGGATCTTCTATCACGGTTGATGGAGCCACATCAATAATTTGAAATTGGTTACGTTCACGATCCATATAGGTATGAACCGTTACCTCTTGATTGTTGACTACATCAGTTTGTGTATCTACATAGTCTAAATAGGCAGGAATCTTTGCCGTAATAGTCGCATCAACAAGAGAGGTATAATTATGTACCAACTTACTATCAATCGTGGCACGGCGCATAGACGGTATTACAAAGTTTGCAAAATCATAATTGGCTACTATGGCGTTAGGGTCATGAACGTTATAATTCACACTATTGGATACATTGTAAAAAGTATGTGTATCTTGGGGAAAGTAAAAATTAGCGGTATACGTCGACAGAGCATCGGGAATTGCTTCATTTATATTCGGATACGACCCATAATCCCACGTTGGATATGCTACGTTCGACTTGGTTAACAAACCGCCACCACCATATACAGCACCTGCATAATGAGAAATTGCCTCTTTCGCAATGTTCTGCGCCATAGTTTCCGTAATATGTCCATACGGTTGATTCATATATGTATTGTGTGCCTTATAGGTGTCCATGTTCGTAGCCCCTACATAATAGGAGCCTACTTCCGTTTTAACAAATACGCCCTCTTCCCTAGGATCTACTGCATGTAAGGCTATAAAATTAGCTATCCTAGGTATATTCACACGATAATTGGCTCTCCCATTATCTTGCACGATAACGGTAGAGCCATATTTCATTAAATCTGTTACTACTTGTTTATCTACGGTAGCAACGCCATCGGCAATGGGATGAACTTGTTCCATCCAGGCCTGTTCCGACATAGACATATCACGACCTGGCATATCCGCTTGTACGGTTATCGCCGCACTTCCTAGAGTACTTATCATGCACCCTATAGCGATTCCTTTTATTATAGGTACTATATACTGACCTTTTACCTGTATCAACGATATTCCTCATACTTTCTTATATTATCACGATTACTATGATTTATTATACCCCATTTCACCAACAATAGGGAATAGCTCGCGCCATTCCCTAGTAGCAAGATCTATACAATTTTTTGTGTCATATATACACTATTTCACCTATTAGATTGCGTATCACCAGTGATACTACTTCTATACACTGCCTATAGCTCCATCTACGCACATAGCCATGTATCATAGCCTATATAGTGCTATCACTTTTATAAAACGACTCTTTACGCTATAGATCCATAGGCAATCATCATCTATGGTAGTGCAATCATCCTACCATAGATTTCCTTTTATAAGTAGCATAAGACGTTCATCACCTAGGCGTTATTAAATTTCTTATACCTAGTGTTGTGTAAATAGTATCGCCTACATAACCCTGCCATGGCTTTTATAAAAGAGTCAATATCCTATCGGCTAGGCAATCATCTATCAATGAGTACAAGAATCCTACCATACATCGATACTTTTATGATTAGCATAAGACATTCACCATATAGGCGTTATCAAATTTCTTATACCCTGTGTTCTATAAATAGTATCGCCTATATAACCGCTGCCATGGCTTTCACGCAACGATCAATCGCCGTATCGATAGTTTGTTTATCGATGGTTAAGGCTGGATTAAAGTAGAGTACGTCCCCTAGAGGGCGTAACAAAAGGCCATCGGCCAAAGCTTGTTTATAAATGGCATAGCCTAGCCGCTGTTGACTTGGGTATGGTCGTTTGCTCGGTCTGTCTTCTACTAATTCAATGGCATTGATAAGTCCGATATGGCGAATTTCTCCTACATGAGGATGCTTACCCAAAGCGTCTTCTAATGCTCCATGCAAATACACTGCCATGTCATTCGCTTTTTCTAATATATGGTCCTCTCTCATAATCTGTTGGACTGCCAAGGCTGCACTACATGCCACTGGATTGCCTGCATACGTATGACTGTGTAAAAAGGCTTTCCCTTTGCTATAGTCATCATAAAAGGCATCGTAAATTTGTTGTGTCGTAACGGTAACCGACATTGGCATATAACCGCCGGTAATGCCTTTCGACAAAGTCATGATATCTGGGCTTACCTTAGTATAGTTGAAGGCAAACATTTTGCCTGTCCGACCAAATCCAGTAGCAATTTCGTCGGCGATCAACAAGACCCCATAATCATCGCACAAGGCGCGAATTTTTTCCAAGTACAAAGGTGGATAGATGCGCATCCCTGCACAACCTTGTACCAATGGTTCTAAAATGAACGCGGCTGTTTCATGGCCATGCGCTGCAAACATCTTTTCTGCTGCTTCAATGCATTCACATTGGCAACTGGTTCGCTTTTTTCCATAGGGGCAACGATAACAATCGGGTGCTTCCACATGAAATGAGTCCATCATCATAGGCTTGTATATTTTAGAAAAGGCATCCATACTCCCTACCGATAAGGCTCCGATGGTTTCTCCATGATACCCTTCTGTAAGGCACATGAATTTTTGTCGTTCTGGATGCCCCGTCTGATAATGATACTGAAAGGCCATTTTCAACGCTACTTCTACTGCGCCTGATCCATTATCGTTAAAATGAAATTTACAAAGCCCTGGAGGCAATACTTTCATAAGTTCTTGGCAAAGTGTAATTGCTGGTTTATGGCTCAAATTAGCAAAAATGACATGCTCCAATGTATCTAATTGGGTTTTGATAGCTTCATTAATACGCTGATTGGTATGGCCCAACAAATTCGCCCACCAGGAGCTAATAATATCAATATATTCTTTCCCCGTATTATCATACAAATACGAGCCATGGCCCCTTTCAATAATAATCGGTTTTAATTCTTCGTAATCTTTCATTTGTGAACATGGATGCCACACATATCGTAAATCTTCTGCTACCCAATCCATTACTATACCACCTCATCAAACGCACCTAGCGTATATATCTGCTATACACTACTACTTTATCACTCATACACTCGCTGATTATACCCTATTTAATCCTATATCTAACTTATTATGAATACTAACACATAGGTCTAGGGGAAAGCTATCGCTAGCCTTTGTATATCAAGTTACAAGTATCTACGCCTATACTATGTACGACTTGTATACCACGGCAAGTCGCTCGCTCCTATATCACCGTACCGCTAACAGATATATCATTTTGATACATCATCAAATAAGTTTGCCAATAGGGAAGGATCTATGTCTAACTCTGTATCGCCTGCTTTTACCAATCCTAGGACGGATACACCCGTCAATTGTTCTATCATATATATATTATCTTCTTCCATAACGCCACCTGCATAATGGTTTAAAATAATCCCTTTCACTGGAATATGACGAGAACGCATATATTCAACAGTTAGCACTACTGAATTGATTGTGCCTAGTCCCGCATCAGCCACAATAAGTGCTGGCAAGTGACACCAATGTATGATGTCCTCTAATAAATACACGTGATCTGCATCATATCGAATAGGGCAAACAATGCCACCACTGCCTTCCATCACTACATACTCATGCGTACTAGCCACCTTATGAAAGCCATCTATCACTACCTCTTTTTCTACAGGATTGCCTTCTAATTTAGACGCCAAATGTGGTGATACCGCATGTTCATACAAATAGGATAACAATGTTTCTTTCTCTTGTTCTAAGTTTCCTATACGATTAACAAAACCTGCATCACTGTCCTCAATCGTATCAGCTCCACTCAAAGCGGCTTTATAATATCCAAGTTTATAGCCTGCTTCTTTCATCTTTTTAGCTAATAAAGCGGTTACATAGGTCTTACCTACATCCGTTCCCGTTCCTGTAACAAATAGTCCTCGACTCATGATATTAGCTCCTTTATTAATAATATACTACCTATCTTTTATGCTATTATCATTTAATCACACATAATTTACATTGTCAACTTGAACAAATTATTGTCAGTTTACATTGTTCTTATCGTGCAAATAGTATCTTGTGCCTAGAAAAGAAGCATAAAGACTACTCTACACATATGATCCGTCTATCCTTACTGTGTCCTCAATTTCTTGCTACATGAAAATCTTCTATGCCTCTAACACACTAACATATGGATAGAACAGAATCATTCTATAACTATACATGCTCTATATACGCTCATAACCATGGGTATTCGATTGATGTAGTATATTCATCTATGTTCATAGATTTAAAGCCTTATCCATAGACTATACATTCCTCATAGCTACTACTATACAGATACATATTCATAACTACTATCTCCCATACAAATACATACTTATAACTACTACTTCATACAGACAGTATTTACGCACAAAAAACCGATGCCCTAGTCTTTACTAGTGCATCGGCATCATATCGGCTTATGGCCACGGTATTCGATTGGTGTAGTATATTCATCTATGTTCATAGTTTCAAAGCCTTATCCATAGACGATAATTCCTCATAACGACTACCGCTCATACAGACAGTATATTCCACAAAAAACCGATGCCCTAGTCTTTACTAGTGCATCGGCATCACATCGGCTTATGGCCACGGTATTCAATTGGTGTAGTATCTTCCTCTATTTTCATAGGCTCAGACACTATCATCCAGGGCTACCTATAGACACATTCTATATTCTAACATCAGCCTATGTACATAAGCTATATTCTAACATATATATTCTAGTCTAACATGATTCTATTAATATGAGCTATATTCTAATACACATAGATGCCCTATAACCTAATAATGAATGCGATATAGTCTAAAAAAATATAGAGATGATAGTAACGAGGAATCTACAATCCCTATACATTTCTGCAAGTTAGAAAATAACACTATCATTGAATAATCGGTTGCTAACAAAATAGAGCGAATCATCTTTTATAAGTTAGACACAAATTTGTCGACACACATCGATGGCTAACGAAATAGAATATATCATCTTTTATAGGTCAGAAAATAAATCTGTCGACAAATACCGTTCTCCCGTATCTGGCAAGATAATCGCAATCGTTTTACCTTTATTTTCCTTTCGTTTTGCCACTTCTACGGCTGCCCACAAAGCGGCGCCTGAAGAAATACCTACCAACACGCCCTCCATGCGGCCTAATTGTCGAGCACTGGACAAAGCATCTTCCGTCGACACGGCAATCACTTCATCATATATGGATGTATCCAATATGTCTGGCACAAATCCGGCGCCAATGCCTTGAATGCCATGCGGACCTGCTTGCCCTTTGGAAAGAACCGGCGAGTCCACTGGTTCAACTGCCACGACCTGTACGTGAGGATTTTTTTCTTTCAAATAGGAACCCACGCCTGTTATGGTGCCACCTGTTCCTACACCAGCCACCACTATATCTACCGTGCCATCCGTATCATCCCAAATTTCAGGGCCTGTCGTCTTATAATGAATCTCAGGATTAGCAAGGTTGTAAAATTGCCCCGCTTCGATAGCACCAGCGGTAGCCGTCACAATTTCTTTCGCCTTGGCAATTGCTCCCTTCATACCTAGCCGACCCTCAGTCAGCACCAATTTAGCCCCATAGGCGCCCATAAGTTTGCGTCGTTCAATACTCATAGTTTCTGGCATAACGATAACAACTTGATAGCCTAACGCAGCCCCTATCGCAGCCAATCCAATTCCCGTATTGCCACTGGTAGCCTCTACAATCGTACCGCCTGGTTGTAATTTTCCTGATTCTACAGCCTCTTTAATAATAGCGGCTGCCACTCTATCTTTTACACTACCACCAGGATTAGTAGCTTCTAATTTTCCTAATAATATGGCTTGTACACCATTTGCTTTTTCAAATTGCCCCATCCGCAATAATGGCGTATGACCAATCAATTCTATCACTGACGTTGCTATATGTCCCATACCAACACATCCTTCCTATTCTATATCCATATAATCGATACTAGTATCATCTCATACAATTCTCTTGGCAAAGAATACCATCACTCTACATGGTAACCATCATACATATATTGTGCTACCAGTAACTGTCATGCATATACATGACTATCTATATAGGATGGCACATGCTAACATACTAGCACCGCCAAGAGATACGATACGACGAATCTACAGTAATATAACCGTCCATAGCAACCGCCCTTACTATGATTCATCTATCTGTCAAAATCAAAATGAACTATGCACCACGGACTATATTAATCATAACACGACATTTCCTATAAACAAATACTTACTATAAAAAGAACAGTTCTAATTAGAAAAATTATGAAACGCTATCCCCATTACCGATGAAGTAAGGTGTTTATGTGAGAACCCATTACTATACATACGCTAATAAGCTAGTTTACGCCTTACCTATCGCCATAGCTACTTATAAACATCTACGCCTACTAGATCTATCACGTTAGATTACACAGTATACACGCAAAGTAAAAGCCGCCAAAAAAGCACCCATAAGACTCATTAAATTGGGGATTTTGAAAAAATGATTCAGAGAGTCTTTAGGTAAAAAACTCCCTGCCAACTCTTTATACCAAGGAGTTGTTTTAGCACATCGACGGTATGCAAGTAGATATAATAACATAGTGCAAAAAGTATGGGAGTATACATTACCTAACGAATATATAGCAGAGTACTTTTTACGTACATCATCAGGAGTCTGTGTCACACATGTTTGCCTACTACAACTTTGGATATATGGGAACTTTATAGGGAAAATTGACATATAAAAATCGGCACAAATGGTAATACCTTCATGCCGATTAAATTTAAAAAAAATAAATCCCTAATTAAGAGCCCCTTATTATCAACTTTTTTACTAAGTTTATTCTTTTTTATTGTTTTACATGCTACATCTATTAATTTATAATAAAATTTACGATTGTTTTTATATCACACTATTTTACTAGCATAAAAATGTATAGTCTATGGCGAACGTATTACTAGATCTTTACCACTGAGTACATAGAATGTATCATTGCTTTACACGCTCAAGGATGTAGGTGCTTACAGAATCTAACAGTATCCTAAACTAGGATACATCCATATATGGTGTACAACAATATATCCTTGCCGTCTATGTTAGTACACATCCAACGATCCTAGGAAGGAACTTATACATTTCTTTCTATAACTGTATACTATGAATGTCATACACTGCACACTGTATATGGTAACCATGAATATGATTCACACGAGGAGGGCATACAATGACGACTACAAAGGAATCCTTATGGACTCGTTCCTTTATACTAGACACGATTATTAATTTATTCGTGTTTCTAATTTTCTATATGCTGATGGTCATCATCGCCATCATTGCTAAAGATGATTTTCACGCGAGTCCTAGCCAAGCAGGACTCGCAGTCGGCATGTTTATCATCGGCACTGTAGTATCTCGCATCATGACAGGCCGTTTCATCGGCACCATCGGTTGTAAAAATATCTTATACGGGGGCCTCGGACTATATCTAGTATCTACCATACTATACCTATATGCCCCTAATCTACTCATCCTAGATATGGTGCGTTTTCTAAACGGTTTCGCCTATGGTGTAACCTCTACGGCAACTAGTACCATCATCAGTACCATTGTACCTAAATCACGACGCGGTGAAGGTATTAGCTACTATGGACTTAGTACGAGTTTAGCCGCCGCTATTGGTCCTTTCCTGGGCATTTTCTTGTTTCATACCCTAGGTTTCAACGTCATCATTTACCTTGCTGTAGCCTTAGTCATACCATGTCTAATAGCGGCATTTCTACTTTCCTACGAGGAAACACCACGGACTACCACTTTAGGGGCTAGCAAAAAATTTCAACTTTCAGATTACGTGGAACCACGGATTAATGCAATTACTTTAATTTCCACCCTTGTCGGATTAGCCTACTCTAGTATTATCGGATTTATAGCATCCTATACTAGGGAAATTAATATGATTGAAGCAGGTACCTTATTTTTTATCGTCTACGCCGTTACCACCGCCATTACGCGCCCTGTTCTGGGCAAATTATTCGATAAAAAAGGAGAAAACTTCATTCTCTATCCTTCCTTTATTCTATTCGCCATCGGTCTTGTTCTCCTGGCGTATGCCAGTGCCAGCTGGATGATTCTAGCCTCTGCCGTATTGGTCGGTTTAGGTTACGGTAGCTATATGTCAAATGGACAAGCGATTGTGGTTAAAATCGTACCCTATCATCGTATTGGTATGGCCACCTCTACCTACTTTATCGCTCTAGATGTGGGCGTCGGTATTGGTCCCTACCTACTAGGCGGTGTGAAAGAAATCGTCGGTTTTACCTACATGTTTCTAGTAACGGCCGCTATTGCCATGCTAGCGTTTCTTGCGTATCACTTTCTCTATGGTCGCTTAATTGGTACGCCTAACGATCCCTCCCTATCCGCGCAAAAAGAGGAAATCCAATACCGCAATGCGCAAGGACATATGGAACTAGAACATACTACGTTAGACTAATCCGATCAATATATCACGCCAACGCCCCTTAGTCTATTCTAGCCGTGTAACAACTTCATACAAACAATTCCCTTAAAATTAAGACCACCTACTTTATATCATCACCGATGAATGCTAGTAGTTGGTCTAATCTTTTTATACACATCATAAGGGCCAGTAAGAATCCCTATGATTACATGTCATGTAGTAGTTACCTAATACGTTCATATTCCTAATGAATCTGTCCTATACAATTACCGTTTGTAGTACCGTTCCATGCAATAGGTTCTATACTTTCACCACCCATCACAGATATCTAGCCAGCTAGTTACACGTCTATCTAGGTCGTCTTATATGCCTCATATCTCGCACACACTCTCTATAAACACCTCACCTATATACCAAACGTATCTTATACCGATTCATTCCTATACGCTGCTACGGCTCGAGCAAATCCCTCTTGATATAAACGGGCCCCACCATTAGCTGGATGGCGAAGAGCTATGGCCGTCACCCCAAATTGTGCCAATATATCTGCCGATTTTTGTCCTACGCCGTAGATATGAAGGTCGGATACCCTAGGCACCTCTGATTTCTTACCTAATGTACCACTCGATTCGCTAGTCTTCTCGCCATTTCTAGGTGAAAGCATCATACGCCCTTTACTAGCTGACTCGTCACCGTCATAATTCTTGATATCTGGTGAAAGCATCGTATGCTCCAGATTCGTAGTAAGATTATCAGAAAGTATCCGTTCCTTATAAGTATGGATTTTCACAGGATGTACTGCACAGTTTGTACCCGTCATACCATGCGTGTCATACTCTGTATCCGATAAAAGAGCCCCTTGCTCGTAACGTAGGCGTTCGTGAAGGCCCAACAAATCTTTAACATACTGCCACCCACATTGCAATTCTTGTGATGTAGGTGTACGATTTGACAACGCCTGTTCTACTTTATGCGGATGAAAAGGAAACATATTCCACAGTAGCACATCGTAAGGATCCAAGTGGTTCTCCACGATTCCTTTCCATACCACCGTATCCGTTGGCTCATTAAACCCTTTATCCCGCTGAATCACTTTATCAATATACATGCTAGTAGGATGACTGGTGCGGTATAGCGTACTAGGACTAATCATAGTCGGGTCTACCGCATTATGAAAACCTAAGATCATTCTTTCACAGGTAATGGGGATGCCCGTAAATCGACAGCCTTGATAGCCAGCCGCTTCTGCCACAATTATATGCGACGCCCGTCCCAATCGCGGCAAAAGATAGGCTTTTAAATTATCCAGGCGCCGTTTTGCCGCTTCCTCAGATATATCATAGCGTGGGTCATAGTCTCGCCACGGATTATATACATTATGTCCCTCATAGGTTGCTAGAGAAGCAAGATACGCATCTACTAGCTGATTGCGAGTGGCACTAAAGTGGCCTATATATTCATCTATCGTGAGAGAAAATAAAGAATTCATACTACACCTTTCCTATTTCCTAGGTCTAAAACCCTACAGCCTAGTAAAAAGAGGTTATAACCGTAAGCATACCTCGTTATAACCTCTATATACAATTATTGATGTATCGCATACACCACGTACTCATTAGATTGATAGCAAGGAACTATACCTTCCTGTAAAAAGTCCGTAGAAAAAAATTCTTCTTCCTTACGTGGCACCACTATGAGTAATGGCTCGTTTCTAGTGATGACGTCCTTTAGCATCGTATCATCAATTTGATCCATCCGATACTTGCCTTCCCAAGCACTAGAACGCGCTTCACGAACTTCTTCATTCTTTTTCGGATGCGCCGCATTCACCCTAATGGCATGAACGCCCGTGTAATACACGAGGGATGTGGCATATGTATTATAAAAGTATACTGGCCCCTTATAGTGCTGCACTACAGGAATCAATTCTCTAGCAGATCGTTGATAGAGTAAGGGCTCTAATCCTTCGGTGACTACAATGGAAGATATAAGCACTGTCCCCAGTGCCACCACGGCAGGCACCATATAGCGATTTTGGCTAATCCAGTAGCATATGGAAACCACGATGCACGTAGCGACCACTACATACAGAAGGTACCAAAATCCCCAAGATACAAAAAATGAAGCGATCACATACAGGATCCATAATAGAAATGTAGGACCTAACAAGGTCCACCACACCCGTCTCGAACTGCCTGGCCGCAACGCTTGAATCAAACCTGATGCACCTAGCACACTGAAAGGAATTAGACTAATACAAGTATACAGTGGATATTTGGTAGCCATGAGGCTATAGAAAAGAATCGTTCCCCAGCCCATAATCATAGTAAATTTATAAAATGGTAACCGTTTCTTCCAACCTGTTACCATGCCGTAAATAACGGAACCTGTCCAAGGCAGTGAAGCGAGTAGAAAGACGGCTAAATAATACCACCACACATTATCTTTTGGATGTTCTGATTGAGTGGCACGCACCACATTGTTCAGTCCTAAAAAGCCATCAATAAACGCTTGTCCATGTACGTGATACATATAACCGTACCAAGGCATGGCGACTAGGAGAAAGCAACAAATTCCTTGCCACGCAAACAATCGCTTTAACATGGTCCGTGATTTCATAGACCACACAAAAAGCAATAGTAATATACCGGGCAATACCAAGGCGACGGGCCCTTTCGTCAATACGCCTAAACCGGCAAATCCATAAGCCACTACCATATAACTCGTCCTATCTTTCATAAGACCTTTATAGGCATATCCCATAGTCCCGACAGTGGCAAACATAAGAACCATATCGGTAATAATTCCATGGGCCACCGTCCAAAACAAAAGCGATGTAGCTAATATGGTAGCAGATAACAACGCTAATAAGCGACGACCTGCAAAGGATCGCACTAATTGATATAATAAGCCGACTGTGAAAGTGGCAAACAACGTACTAGGTAAGCGCGCCGCAAAATCAGTAAAGCCCAATACTTTATAGGAAGCGGCAATGAGCCAATATATCATAATCGGTTTATCGTACCAATAATGCCCGTAAATTTGTGGCGATAACCAATCGCCTGACAGCACCATTTCTTTGGCAGTCAATGCATAGTTAGATTCCACAGGATCGGTAACAGACAATACTGTATTACCTACGGAAAAGAATATAAATGATAGAACCATAAGTACTATTGTTAATCGATGTAGTTTCATAACGTTTACCTCTATTTATTTTTTTTATACTTCATGTATCCTATCAACACGGCAATCACCAATACAACGCCTACGACAATCGTAAATTCATGATTATAGGCAATCAAATCTTGCCAATGTTCTCCTAATAGTTTTCCTAAATACACGAGTAATATGGTCCAAGGGACTGTACCCAGTAAGGTCCATATAATAAAACGTCCCATCGGATACCTAGCAACCCCTGCAGGAAAAGAAATAAAGGTTCTCACTCCAGGCAACAAACGTCCAATAAATACGGCCGCACCGCCGTATTTATTAAATAATTTTTCTGCCAATTCAAATTTATGATGATTAAAGAAAATATATTTACCATATTTCAATAATAACGGCCGACCTCCATGCTCACCTATATAATAGGAAAGAACGGATCCTACCACACCGGCAACGGTAGCCACAATCATGGTAATATGAAAGTCAAATACATTCGTAGCAATCAAATAGCCTGCAAAACCTAGAATAATTTCACTAGGGATGGGGATATTACAATTTTCCAACACCATCGTAATAAATAACGCTGCATAACCCCATTCTTGCATAAACATAATAATATATTCCATTAATTTCGCTCCTATGTCAGTATACACTCATATTCATTTATTGTACCATACTTATCAGCAAGCACCAAATAACCTATCCAATACATGCATATACCTAAGCTATCATCCATTTAGTCAGAGGCCTTATTACATGCTTCTGACTTAGGAATATCTATGTCCTCTATGACGTCATCTTCTACAATTTCTATGGCCCCCACAGGACAAATTTCATAACAGTCGCCACATCCAAAGCATCCTACGCCAATATAAAATTGTAATGGTAACTGTGTGATGCACTGTGTTGGACAATCCATGGCACAGGCACCACATTTTACACAGTGATCAGTAATTCTAAATTTCATACCTTCTCCACGTTCATCCATGTCGCTACGACTATGACTCTCTATCACCAGGAATTATCTATGTCACAACTTGCTACTCTTCTATCCTATGAATGAAATATACACACTTTTAAAAACTACCCTATCATGTTACTGTTAGTATAATACATTCTCCTACCAACGTACACTACCTACCATATGCTAATCGCTATTGTATCTCCATCATGAATCATGGAATACGATAGCACATACCGTCCAAGCGATATAGGTAATCTACCTGTCATCATCTATTCTATACACTACATGTTGTATGCCTTTATTATATAGCAAACAGTTTTGTATATAACAACACCGTTACCTCTTACTAAGAAAATATAGTATTCGCTTCTAACAAATTTGCTACATCGAACGATTGATATGAAACGCCCCCTACAAATATTTGTAGGGGGCGTTTTGTGTAAACCTATAAAGTTACAATCGACGCATCACAGTGGTTACTAGGGCCCATCAATGATGCCAGTACTATCGTATTCTATGTAATCAGAAATAAATACATCGTTCATACACATTAAAGTTACAAGCAACGCATCACAGTAGTTACTAGAGTGCCGTCATAATGACTATCGTATTCTGCGTAACCAACAATTGATACATCGTTCACCATACTACATCATGATGCTACTGGTATTTCATCGCACAATGCAACGTGTAGACGTCTATCTTTCTTATGCGTCTACTCCCTTACGCCGCATCGTACGGTGCCATGTATCGTCACATTAGGCGTTTATTGTTGTTTCAATACGCTCGCACAACGGGCACATACAGTTGGATGTTCTGCGTCCTCGCCTACCGAATCACGATGGATCCAACAACGTTCACATTTTTCCAAAGTAGATGCAGTAACTACTACTGCTAACTCGGCTTCATCGGATAGAAATGCATTCGCTGGTGCATTCTTACGTCCTTCAACTACCTCTACTTCTGACACAATCAAGAACGCTGCCAAGCGATCATTTCCCATTGCATCTAGTGCTGTAAAAGCATCTCCATCTGCATAGATTGTAACCGCTGCATCAAGAGGATGACCAATTGTTTTTTCTTGTCGTGCTAATTCTAACGCCTTTGTTAATTCACTACGAAGGGATAACAAGTGATTCCATTTTGCTGTCAATTCTTGGTCTACATGGTCTGGATGACCTTGTGGCCAATCTTCTAGCATAACGGAAATGCCCATGCCTTCTTCTTTCGGCATATATTTCCAAACCTCTTCTGCTGTAAAAGATAGAACAGGTGCTACCATGCATACTAAGGTCTTTAAGATTTCATAAATCGCCGTTTGTGCACTGCGACGAGTTGGCGCGTCCATTCTTTCAGCATAGATCGTATCTTTTAAAATATCTAAATAGATAGAGCTTAAATCAACGGTGCAGAAATTATGAATTGTATGATATAAAATGTGGAATTCATAATTTTCATAGGCATTCGTTACTTTTTGTCGCACTTCTTCTAAACGAAGCAATACCCAGCGATCAATTTCAGATAATTGATCATAGGAAACCTTGTCCGTATTTGGATTAAAGTCATCTAAATTACCCAATAAGAAACGGAATGTATTACGAATCTTGCGATATACTTCCGATAATTGTTTCACAATATCTTTCGATAACCGTACGTCCCCTTGATAGTCGGCGGAAGACACCCATAAGCGCATAACATCTGCCCCATACACATCGATAATATCGGATGGTGCCACCGTATTCCCTACGGATTTAGACATTTTGCGACCTTCTCCATCAACTACAAAGCCATGCGTTAATACGGAATTATACGGTGCTTTCCCCGTAGTAGCCACGCCAGTCAATAAAGACGAGTTAAACCAACCACGATGTTGATCCGACCCTTCTAGGTACATAGCGGTTGGTACATCTAGCCCATTCACTTCGAGTACGCCCGCCCAGGAAGACCCTGAGTCAAACCAAACGTCCATAATATCTGTTTCTTTGCGGAATTCATCATGACCACAATGAGGGCACGTAAAGCCTTCTGGCATAAGTTCTTTTTCGTCATGAGCCCACCAAGCATTGGATCCTTCTTTTGCAAATAAGTCTTGTAAATGGCCGATGGTATCATCATTAATCACATATTCACCGCAATGTTTACAGTAAAAGATTGGAATTGGCACGCCCCATACGCGTTGACGAGAAATACACCAATCGTTGCGATCAGCAACCATGTTATAAATGCGATCATGACCCCATTTAGGAATCCATTGCACTTGTTTATCAATAGCTTCCAATGCTTGTTCACGATAGCCGTCAACGGAAGAGAACCATTGTTCTGTAGCGCGGTAAATAACAGGATTTTTACAACGCCAGCAATGGGCATATTGGTGACGAATCGAACCTTTATGCAATAAATTACCATTGTGTGCCAAAATTTTAATCACTGGCACTTCTGCATCGTGAATTTCTGCACCTGCTAAGGATACTTCTGTATCGCCATAACGGTCATTGTCTACGTCGGCAGTATACTTGCCTTCTGGATCTACCAAGGATATGATTGTGCCATCAATATGGCCTTCATCGCCATACTTTTTGAAAATAACAAAGTCATCTTCCCCATGAGCTGGAGCCGTATGAACACAACCTGTACCGGCATCAAGTGTAACATGATCGCCCAATAAGATCATGGCAGATCGATCGATAAATGGATGTTTAAAGGTAGATAGTTCTAAATCAGCACCACTAAATGTATTCAATACAGTGTAATCGTCTATACCACAATCTTTCAATGCGGACGATACCAATTCAGTAGCCATCAAATAATATTCGTCGCCTACTTGTACCCACGAATAGGATAGTTCTGGATTGACGGAAATTGCTTGGTTTGCCGGCATAGTCCAAGGTGTGGTTGTCCAAATAACGGCAAAGGCTTTTGTTGTGTCAATGCCCTCTGGCAACGTGCGTTTTATTTCGTGCATGTATGGGAACTTAACATAAATGGAGAACGATTTTTTCTCTGCATATTCAATTTCCGCTTCAGCTAGTGCCGTTTCACAATGAGTACACCAGTACACGGTTTTTAATCCTTTATAAATATGACCACGTTTCGCCATTTCTCCGAAAATGCCAATTTGTTTCACTTCAAATTCAGGGCGCAATGTCAAATAAGGGCGATCCCATTCGCCGAGCACACCAAAGCGAATAAAATCTTTTTTCTGTTCTTCCACACACGACAATGCATATTCTTTACATTTATCACGCAAATCTAACGGTGCCATTTCATGACGATTCAAGCCTGTATTCTTAATAACTGCATGTTCAATAGGAAGTCCATGCGTATCCCATCCTGGAATATAGCGTGTGTAATACCCTTGCATGGTTTTATATTTCATAATCATGTCTTTTAACGTTTTATTAAGCGCATGACCAATATGTAATTTACCATTCGCATAAGGAGGACCATCATGAAGAATAAATGGTTTCCCATCCTTGCGTAATTCTAATCGTTTCTTATAAATCTCATTATCTTCCCAAAATTGTAAAATGTCTGGTTCTCGTTTTGGCAAGTTTCCGCGCATGGGAAATTCCGTTTCAGGAAGATGTAATGTTTTACCGTAATCCATACTGTATAACTCCTCTCAATAAAAAAAACGCTCATCCCCGAAGGGACGAACGCAATGTCCGTGGTACCACCCTACTGATGTTACTCAATCGTCCTAGGCATCATTCATGCCCTGTTGCATACCTATATACAACGACCGCCTAACACACATAACAATGTATGCGACGATGTATAACATCACTCTAGCATATAACGGTGCGCACCGTCAGTTATCCTGCTCGCTCACAAGTGATCCGCTCGCTTACTACTTACCAACCTCACACCATCTAGTTAGCTCTCTGAAAGTATCTATCCACTCGCCGTCTTGGTCATCGCAATGTATCAATAATTCATAAATCGATGCCGTAGCATCCATTCTTGTTCAGTATATCACAACACATACCAAGAGTATAGAGTATCTTTTAAAAACTACTCAAAAATGTCTGTAGTAATCAAACATTTGTGACACAGACTCCTAATGATGTACGTGAAAAGTACTCTGCTATATATTCATTAGGTAATGTAAACCCCAATACTTTTTGCACTATGTTATTATATCTACTTGCATATCGTTGATGTGCTTAAAAAAAAGCATCAAGACTTGTAAATTTTCTTCTGTAAAATCGTCCGCCATCAACTGACACAATCTTTTACGATATATGCACCATCACAATGTACACGTAGCCTAGTTATCCATCATGCTATCCACAGCTATCCACAGCGCCACATACAATATATTTTCTACTCTCTTCCCCCCTTAGAATTGTTAACTTATCCACATAATCCACAACTTATCCACTATAAATACCCTATTTTCCACATTTTCAAAAGCCCTATCCACAAGTTATCCACAGATTTTAGTGTATAACTCATTATATTTCAAGTAAATCAGTTATTACCTGACTTTCATCAAAGAAATCGAGTTATCCACAACGTCCTAGGTCTTAGTTTTTTTCAAACTGTTACCATCGGCACTCTATTCACTAAACACGATGTATACACTTTAGGGTCAAACTCGTTTTTCTTTTCCAAAATCTGCTGGCACCGGTGCTACTACCACAATGGATTTCTCCTTTAAAAACGGTGTAAAGTGAAGCTCCACTGCATGTAAGCACTGACGCGTATAACTCGCATCACGTTTACCATACATACCATCGCCTAGCACAGGATGTCCTATATGTGCTAAATGCACGCGAATTTGATGTGTCCGTCCAGTAGAAAGGGTAAATTCTAACTCACTTTGCTCATCATCATGAAGAAGAACCGTATAGTGCGTAATCGCCTCTTGTCCGCCAGCCACAACCATACGTCGATTGGGATGCAGCGGATCGACACCGATGTGTGCGCAAATCGTATCACTTCCACTCATAGAGCCTCGCACCAATGCTCGATACACCCGATGTATACCACCTTGTTCTAATTGCTCTGTATAATAGCGTTGCGCTTCCTTCGTTTTAGCAAATACTATACAGCCCGACGTATCACGATCTAGACGATGAACGGGTCGAATCGTATGGATCTCCCCTTTTGCGTGGTAATATCCTGCAATATAATTGCTCAACGTATGCGTCATCGTTTGTCCCGTAGGATGCACCACCATGTACGGCGGTTTATTCACTACCAATGTATAGGTATCTTCATAGAGCACGTCAACAGGTCCCTCTTCCACCGTCACACCATAACTCGTATCCTGTAATGGTTGCCACGTGATGCGATCACCCTCTTTCACCATACGCTTGGAATGTGCCACACGCCCATTGACTTTAACCCGTTTCTTACGAAACAGGGTCTGCCCATCACGAGCAGATACGTGAAAATGATCACGTAGATACTGTGCTACCGTCATAGGTTCACATTCTCTATTGGTATATGTTTTCCAACCCATACTATGTCTAGTTACTCCTTATCATCGATTCCAACTACTCACTACAAATAGTCCATTACCACCACTCATTGATAAACGTAGGCACTACGGGATACAGGGCATCTAAATAAGAAATCCCTTCATCACTGCCGTGTAATTTACCTTCAAAAGCCAGTGTTCGTGCCGATACGGCTCCCATGAGTAATAGACTTAACGCCCCTACCGTCATAGTTACATCTGCTGTAGGTAACACGGTATCACTTATTTTTGAAACGGTTAGAGCCATCGCCTTTCCATCTAAATAAGTATGGCGTCCATCGCTTTCACTCATAGGCGAATTTTCTCGTTCGATAGCACGCACGTGCTCATCACGTGGCTGTGCTTCTACACTCTGTATATGGGTACCACTATCACAACGATACTCATTCTTATCAACAGTAGCCCCCATCGAAGATGCCTCTACACGTATCTCATAGGTGCCTTCATTCCAAGGTGCCAATGGATCGGTAATGCCCAACGTCCACGGTGTAGGCATAGACTGTAACCGTTCACCATGTACACATGCGATCGGCATAGTTTCTAAGGCGCATGTTACGTCCACCACCCGACTCATCATATACGGCATCGTACTATGGCCGGTCTTACCATCGGGATAAAACCGATACCCCTCATCGTGTAACCCTTCATTCCACCGAATCGAATCTCCTTGGGAACGATGATTATACATATAATTAAGTAGCGCTTTTTGTGCCTGCCTCGACGTATAGACCATTTCCGTCACCGGAATTTCACGCTCTCCTAATCGATATACACAATACCCTTCTATGAGACTATCTTCACCAAACATTGGTGCTACGGTCATGTCCTCCACAGGTTCGTTTCTGTGAAAGTCCACGTCGCTCGTCGTTTCCTCTTTTCGATACACCACTACTACTTGTACACCTTCTGCCCAAAAGCTTTCTAATAACCGTGTCCATTCCGCTTCACCACGCACCGCATACCCCGATATTCCTCGCGTGTAACGCTCATATACGGGCGCCAGTAACCGCCATTGATCTGTTTCGGTAACGAGCCCAAAATGTAATTCTCTATCTGTTAATGGGTGCAATGACTCTAACGGCATTGTTTGTACCCATTGGTGGCAATATAATTCCCATCCATACTGTTGATAGAAAGCCGCTTTGGACGGCATTAATATGGTGATTCCTTGTTGTCGACGTCGCAACTCTTCTAAGGCGGCTTTCAATAAAGCACCGCCGATTCCACTACGGCGTGCCGCTGGATGTGTCGCTACACCTACCATATAACTAACGGGCTGAATCATTCCCCGCGTACATAATCTATATTGTCGCAAATGAACAGTACTAAGCACATGCCCATGGTCAACACCTACCATCGTATGAAGAGGTTCATAACAATGCGTAAAATAGTATTTAAAAAATGGATCCTCTGCTGGTTCAAAGCAATAGGCCCATAACGCTTTTACTTCTTTTGTATCGTTTACTCCTGCAAGTCTAAATTGCATCATATCTCCTTACACCTACTTTCTAGGATACGCACCACGTCTAATCTAATACGCCTTTTCCTATCGTTATCAAAAGCTACGAACGTGTCTTATCACATTGCTTCTACTAGGCAACTACTGCTTTCACATGTTCTATCTCTAAAGTGCCTCATCACAGTGCTTCTACTACACTAACTGGTAAACGCCGTTATGGTCGCGATGGCGCCTCATCACATCGCGTCTACCACACGCATCACTCTACCATGTATCACGTAACGTCTTCTCCCTCTATAGAGACCATAGAATGTCTACACCATCTATACTATCTATTATACACGGCTCGCCCTAGAAAGTGCATCCTAAGAGATGTATAAAACGACTATCATTGAACATAGAAACTTCCCTTCATCGATGAAAATGCATTAAGGCACTGCACCTACCAAGATTCCTATGGTAACAAATACCATGTCTAACCATCACTCCTAGTAAAAATAGTGAACGAATAGACAAAAACTACACGTCACAGCTTTCATAGCCTGTTTCGTGTAGTTTTTCTATTTTATACTGTTATATACATGCGTCTATGTAAAAATAGCCTTTTATACTGCCCACAGTGTGTAGGTCTCACAACGGAATATCATCTATATGAGAAATACTATAGATGTGTACACATCTTGTAGAACATACACATCTCTATGATAAACCCGATTATCCTTTTACGGTAAGCAGATAGCTACCTAATCACATGTTTTTCTTACTAACATCACCACTAGCCCACATAGGCCGCCGCATATTTTTCTGCAAAATGATCTGGATGATACGATTCTTTCGCTTGTCGCAAGCCGAGAATCCCCATATCTTCCTCACGATTCACAAATTCTGTGTCCGCAAAAGAGTGACGAATAAATTCATTATTAATAGCTTGGTATAACCCGCGCACATTAGGATTTGCTTTTTCAATATGAATGAGTGCTATTTTATCATTCAAATATTCACCAATGCTAAACGCCTCTACGCGACCATACATGACAATAGCACCACCAGATAAGCCTAATTCATGCCAGTGGTCAAATAATAAATTAATCGCCACTAATTCATCATCTGCACCATCTTCTTTGTCTTCATGATTATTGAGCCAAGCCGCTGCTGTATCACGACATAAAGGGATAATATCATCTGTAATTGGTACATACTCGTAATTCGTGTTTTGCATTCGGAATTGATTTAGATGATTCTTCTTTTGTCGAAATTTCTTCCCTGCCAAATGAATTAAATCATCGGTCTTGTAAATATATTCAAAATTGTCGCGATCAGGCGTAAATTCAAATTGGTTCGGATATAGTTCTTCTAATAACGTTTTCACTTCCGCGCTAACACCACGAAATACAAAGGGAATATGATTCGCTTCATACCATTCTCTAGCTTTTTCAACGCCATCCATAAATTTAGCTTCTTTACTAGCAAATGGTGGTAATAAAAATGGATGCTCTAGCTTGCCGCCACCTTTGATAAATAAAATGCCTCTATCTTCTGCCCAGCCAATGCCATATGCATCCTGCCACATATATAATGTAGTAAAACATTGATCAGAAGCTTCATAATGATGTTCTGCAAAATACTTATCTATTTTTGGTTTGTCACATAATTCAAATCGATTAAATTCTAAAATGAGTCTCGCCCCCTGCTTTTCCTAGATCTGATTATATTTTATATCTATAATCTTCAATACAATTGATTATATCCATTTTTACATTTTTTATCAACCTATAGGATAGAAACGAACTAAAAATCCTACAAGGCTATTTCTAATCGCTATGAAAGTCTCTAAGAATGCTATCAATCTCTATAGGGATCGTTCTATCTATCACCGTTGTGAAATTTGGTCATCTATATACTCAAAGTGCATTAACTTGCATCACCATTGGTGATTTGGTTATCTGTACACACGCGAGGTCATTAATGTATGCATCATCACGATACGTAAACCATCATATGTGCTAGAACGTTCTCAACTTTCAGAATATACAAAATTACAGGATGCACTGTTCTAACTAAGTCGCAATTAACTAACTTTCACGCGGTCCCCTAGTTGATAGTTTCCTTTAGACGTAACCACTTGTTCATGTTCCTTTACGCCGGAAAGAATCACCGTATATCCATCTACGGTTTCACCCGTTTCGACGGCACGCACATCAATCGTATTATCATCAGTGACTACATATACATAGGTGCCATCATTATTGGTGTGAACCGCTTCTTGTGGCACTACCAAGATAGGCGCTGTCGCATTGGATGCAATCACTAAGGTGTAAAATTCACCTGGTCGTATTTTCTCTAGCGAATTATCGAAGGTAGCTTTCACTAAGACGCTAGGTGCCGTATTAATTGCATTCGTATCAATATAGGTGATGACCCCTGGAATCGTATCTGTATCTACTTTGAGATACACCGTAGTAGAGCCAGATCCTTCCGGCATCGCCAATTTTTTAGCAAATTCTTGAGGAATCGTAACCGATGCCACTACAGGCGTTGCCTGTTGTATCATGGCAAAAGGCCGTCCTGCTATAGCAATTTTTCTATCTTCATTATAAATAGCACTCACCGTCCCAGCCATAGGCGATACAATCGTAGATTGTGCGATTTGTTGCTCGATCTGTGCTATCGCTGCTGTAATCCCCGACGTATCTCTGTTCGGTGCCGAAGGTGTAGCCCGCGCCACTGTAGTTGGCGTCGCACGGGATAGGATGATATCATATTCTTTTTGCGTAATCGCCCCTGATTCTCGTAACTGTTTTGCTTGTGCTACCTGGGCATTACTAATAACTGGATCAACAGTACTGATTTCTGTGCCACTGCTTACCGCAGGCGTTCCTAATTGCGACTCTAAACTAGCCAGCTGTGCTTGTAATGGTGCCGTATCGAGGGTAGCAATAACTTGGCCCACCGTCACTTGATCGCCTACTTTGACGTGCATCGTCGCCACTTGTCCTGATACGGTCGGTTCAATCGTCGCTTGATGCAAAGAAACTACATTTGCATCAGTACTAATATGAACCGGCATGTCTTTCATTTCCACCGAAGCCACATGTACCGTCTTAGTGCCACAGCCTGCCGTCACGAATGCAAAAAAACCTATCAACACACATAGACAACTATAGAACCACCGATTTCTATCTTTCATAGCATCACACCTTACCTGTATCCATTTTATGGGCGTAGAGATACCGTGCCCATTCTAAATCTCTATTAGTATCGATATCTACCATATATGAATTTGTTATAAGATAACCCATAGGATTATCATTAAAACTAGTAGTTTCTGTTAAAGTACTAATTTGATTAATATAAATTGCTCCGTCTACACGCACATATATAGGCATTTCTTGTCTACGAACTGTACTACTACAGGGCAATAAATTTTTTAGGTGCCCTGTATCATCTAATGACCGAATTAAGATTGGATTATCTTTAACCGAAGAAACAGATACTATATCTTCATTAGTTTTTATATGTAATTTAATCGCTGCATCAATATCAGAAACTTTACGAAATGGTTGCGTTGGTTGTAACAAAACTAATATATCATATAATCTACGCCTTTTTTTTAATTCATCAATAGTATATATAACTGTTTCTATAGTTTTTGATGTATCACTAGCTAATTTTGAAGGTCTATAAAATGGAACATCTGCTCCCCACTTTTCTGCTATATCACTAATACGCTTACTATCAGTAGAAACAACAATATCATCAATATAGTTGCTTTGTTTGGCTACTTCTATAGAATGTGCAATTAATGGTTTTCCACCTAGATCAATAATATTTTTAGTAGGAATGCCTTTGCTTCCTCCTCTGGCAGGAATAATTGCTAAAACTTTCTTCCCTTTTATCATTCAATCCTCCATATCTACAAATCGCTTTTGAAAAGCAGTTTGCCAAAAATGATTGCTATCTAGCAATTTACTCCAATGTTCACAACTATCTCCATTTCCAAATTTATTTACAAAAGAATCGGTCCCTTTATAGGGCTGTCTAATAGCCTCTAAAATTTGCTCAACATCACTATCTACATGAAAAATATGCGCATCATTATCCACATTATATCTTCTGTGTTGTCTTGTTCCAATATCGATCGTTTTAATATCATATATACCAGCTTCACGTATGCCTGCACTAGAATTACCAATAATAAATTGTGCATGTTTTAGTAAAGTTAAAAAATATTCAAAACGTATAGATGGAAAAATCCTAAATCTTTCACCTTGTAACTGATTATATGCATCAATAATAAAATGAGATCCTAAATCATTATTAGGGTAAATAACGATATAATTATGTTCACTTTTTAATAGTGCTTCAACTAAAATTTCTGCTTGCTTTTTCATAGTATTGTATTCAGTAGTGACAGGATGGAATAATACAATACCATACTCAAGAAATGGTATATCATAATGACTGACTGTTTCTGCTAATGTTGGTAAGGATGCATATAACATACTATCAATATCTGCTGAACCAATAACATAAATCTGTTGCTTTGGTTCGCCTAATTGCATAACTCTCTTTTTAGCCTCACTATTTGCTACTAAGTGAATATGGGATAACTTCGTAATAGCATGCCGAAGAGAATCATCGATAGTTCCTGATAGCTCTCCCCCCTCAATATGAACTACAGAAATATTATTTAGTGCTCCTACAATAGCACCTGCCAGTGCCTCTATTCTATCGCCATGTACAACTACTATATCTGGTTGTAGTGTTTCTATGTATAAAGAAAGGCTATAAACTATCCTCGATATATTTTTGCTCATAGATGGTGTATTAGAATAATCTAACGAATCCCATGCAAGATATAAATTATTAAAGCCATCTTTCTCGATTTCATGATATGTACTTCCGAATTTCTCTAACAAATGCATGCCCGTAACATATATGTGGACGTCTATATCTTTTTTATTACTTTCCTTAATAAAACCTTTTATTTTACCATAATCTGCACGAGTGCCTGTAATAAAAACAATCTTTTTAGCCATATACTTATTCCTCTATCATGTCATACATTATATGTACATCTGACTCAATATCCCGTGTTGCTTTTTTCCCCAACACATTACAATATTCTTCTGCAGATAATTCTCCTACCCCTGGTCGTTTTACCCAAATATTGTTCTCTGTAAAAGTCTCGCCTTGTTTAATTGGTCGAATCGTCACAACTGTAGCAAAAGCGAAATCAATAGTAACTTGTTCCTCTGGCAAGGCCATTTTCTTGCCTCCAAGCATACTCGGAATTTCTTTAGAAGCTGTAATTAGCGATGCTAACTCATTTTCATCCATAGAACATAAAATATCTGGTCCCTGTCGATCTTTATGATCTGTAAAATGTCTTTCAATCAATGACGCACCTAATGTTATCGCCGCAATCGCAGAGTTGTTATTTAATGTATGATCTGATAAACCTATCGGCGTTTCTGGAAACTCTCTCATAAGTTCCTGCATCGCTCCTAAACGAACCTGTTCCGGTTTCGTTGGGTATAAATTCGTTGTATGCATTAACGCATACGGCACATTATATTTTTCCATTATATTAACTGTTTTCCATACGGATTTAATATCATTCATACCTGTAGATACAATCATTGTTTTCTTATTACTAGCAATATATTCTATAAGTGGATAGTTATTCATTTCACCTGATCCAATTTTAAAAGCCTTTATATCAAACTTTAGCAATCTATCTACCGCAGCCCGCGAAAAAGGTGTACTTAAAAATAACATCCCTAATGATTCTGTGTATTGCTTTAATTCCAGTTCTTCTTCTTCCTCTAAAGCACATGATTTCATAATATCATATATTGATATATCTGCATTACCTGGAATGACCTGTTTAGCATATGCACTCATTTCATCTTCAATAATATGCGTTTGGTGTTTAATCAGTCTAGCTCCTGCACGATGTGCAGCATCTACCATTTTTTTGGCCACATCTAAACTACCACCGTGATTAATTCCTATTTCTGGAATAATAACAGGTCTATGGTCCCCCCCCATATAAATAGAGTCTCCTAATAAAATTTCTTTTTTCATACTACGATCCTTTCAAATATTTCTACTATTATTAGTACACTTTTCTCAACTCTACTAACATGATCTTTTCTTTTACACAAGATAAATTAGCAAGACTTGTGGAAAAATATGTAATACCTATATCAAATTCAATAGTAGAGATATACTCTATCAATTCTATAGGAAATACCTTATTAATAATAATTCCACCTAAAGACGAATAATCACAATTATCTCTAGGATGCGGTTTTATATAAATATCATAATTATCTTTATAGGATTCGATTACACTCTTGTAAAACTCTAATTGCTTATCTAGCGATGTAATTTTACGTAAAATCGAAAATGCACCTCGAGATTCATAAAGAGGCTGTGTTAATAATAATAATTTTTTTCTACTAGTATTATTAATTATAGGCATAGGAAATACTTTAGTAAGTGCACTAATTTTTATATTACTTGCATGTTCAATCAATTGCTGAAAAGGAACTTCTATATACTTATTCCATCTCTTATCTCGTTCTAAAATCATTTTATTATTAACTTCAATTGATTTACAATATGGAGAAAAACCCCACGAATGCTTTCTATTACAATACCTGTTCCTAAAATAATACTTAATTCGTTTTAAATAATTTTTATGATAACTCCCACGAGCCAAATATGAATCACGACCATCATCTAATAATCTATATATTATTCCATGGCAATGAATATAATCGCCCATTATATTACTATCATTAAAAAGAAATATATCATTGAAGTTTTTAAAATATTCTTTCCAGCATAGAGACATAACGTCTTCTGTATACACAAACTTATCATCTAATTCTTCTAATAAACTAACCTTATCAAATAAACCTGTTTCTACTAATAAGTGTTTTAGCTCCTCTCGATTCTCAATAGGTTCCATTAAAATTAAATGATTATTGTCTGTCTCATTAAGTCTAAGAATTGTATAAAATATATGATATAATGTCATACAAATATATAAATTACTCACGTGTCTCTCCTTACTATCGCACTATATACTAGGTACCTAACTAGTAATACTTTTAACATTCTACAACCTATTATATACCAGAAAGGTCCCCCATGAAACCATCGCATTGCTCCATTCTTATCCTAGTCTGTATCCTACTAATCACCAGTCTCTATGCTTGGCATACTGAAAGTAGCACTCTATCATCAAGTGTTCATCGCCTAGTTGCAATAGTCACAAAGGCACCACGAGTCACTGAAGATAAAAAGCAAGCATCCCTATCTCAAAAAGATAGTACTACTACTTCGCCTGACTGGTCTACACCAATTATTCTATCCACTGACGAGCAACATGAGCTAACTCGTTTAACTGAGGAAACCAAAGCGGCTACTACAGCCTTTCAACAAGGCGACTATCCACATTGCATCGAACTGGCGGAGAAAACTATTCAGATGAATCCTACTAATTATGTGGCGTACTCCTTATTAGGTGTAGCTAAGGCCCTACAAGGTGACACGCAACAAGGCCTTGCGAACACGACTCATGCGTATGAGTTGCAACCGCGGTATGTAGCCAACTTTTACAATATGGCCATGGTCTATAAATTAAACGGTCAATTGCAGGATGCACGCCTATGGTTTGAACGATTGCTCGTCACTGATCCCGCGCACACGTGGTCTCTTTACGGTATGGCCACCATATATGCAGACACCCACGACCACGATCGAGCCTTAACCTATTTAAAGCGTGCTATTGACACAGATCCTACTGTGAAAGAAGTAGCACGCACGCAAGATCACTTTGCCACCTTTCACGGTGATCCCGCCTTTGAACGTCTTGTGCAGTAGGAATCAAGTCATGCTAGGAATACCACACGCTGAATCGATACAGTCCCATGCACCTATAACAACACCTACGAATACCAGAACTAAATAGCTAGCGGTCTATGACAGCATATATTACTACGTCTATATACAACATAGTATGACAATACAAGTGCTATCATCAAGAATCTGTGTAATGCGTATAGCAAAGGACCGTTCTCACATACGATCTTACCCATAACACTATGCCTAACGCGTAGACTCATCACCTCTTCACAATGTAATCTAATAGGCCTTGCCTACCATTTGTGGATAGGAAATCATAACCACCCGTAGAACGGGTGGTTTGCTCTGACCCTATAAGGGTCTTTCTCTAGTGGTAGCCCTCTAAAGAGGGCATTGAATGATCTGACAAC
>QWCD01000044.1_pt1 | contig 79494 bp, 70 predicted proteins | sample 1972461 | NCBI WGS metagenome assembly QWCD01 (sample SAMN09866717, study PRJNA288562) | Human vaginal metagenome isolate term4_vaginal, whole genome shotgun... | isolation source: vagina | host: Homo sapiens | place: USA: California | reverse complement strand
ATGAATTTCATCTAAAAATAAAATTGTTCTTTGTTGAAAGCTACGAATATATTTAGTAGCTTCTTCGATAGTATGTCTAATTTCTCCAATACCAGCATTTGTCGCATTTAATGCAACAAATCGACTATGTGTTAATTTTGCAATAATCGTCGCTAACGTTGTTTTACCAGTGCCACATGGTCCATATAACAATAATGAAGGTATTCTATCTTCTTCTATCATAGCACGTAAAAAAGAACCCTTCCCCACAGCTTTTTCTTGCCCATAAAATTGATCTAATGTAGTTGGTCTCATACGAACCGCTAGCGGTTTATATGCTGTTACCTCTAACTCCTCAAATAGGCTATCCATTAGTATCTCCTTTGTAAATATCTACTTTCTATTATCCTTTAAAATTTTAATATGAAATTATACTCATTGATGCCACTGTAAAAGTACACTATAACATAAGCAATTACAAGGTATTTATTATATCTACTAGTAAATATCTAATCAATACATAGTTCATCATAAAACTAAAATAATCTGTAGTAGTCAGACAGTTATCATACCGACTCCTAGAGATCTATGTAAAAAGAATATAAAAAAACCGCCTAAAGGCGGTCAACCCCACCATGCCGTAAAAATATCGCGTTTTGATCCTGCAATGGCAGGTGGGTGTCCTCCTCAAAACATTGCATACCTAATAAGGTTTCGCGCCGAGTTGAGAGCAAAAACTCCCAAAGTTTGAATGTTGGCTCAAAACTGCGATATCACACGCACACAGCAGGGATATCTTCTGTCATTATCTTATCAAAAATACAAATAATTTTCAAGTATACTCAAACTTTATTTATAAAGATAACGATGGGTAAAATATAATTTTTAATTCACTTATTATATTCTGAATAGTATCTACTAGTATAGTCGTAATAATTTACAGTTATTTCTATTTTTTCCTCTATCAAAACTAACATTATATAATATTCATCTAGCATAGTTTCTTTTACTTACAAAAATGCATGTTCTTATCATATGTCGATTCTTATTTAATTATGTTCATCTATAGATGTTATAGTTCCTAATACGTAGTATTGTTGCATAAAAAACTACTCCCTTGCAGTCTAATTAGTTTGCAAAGGAGTAGTTTCCAACTTTTACTTTTGTATAATAGTTATACTAATCGTTCTTTTTCTTCTGTCGCTGTTTTAATATGTAATTCCTTCAATTGTTTAGTATCGACAGTAGATGGTGCTTGGCACATAATATCAGAGGCACTTTGTGTTTTAGGGAATGCAATCACATCGCGAATGGATTGTCGATTAGCCATAAGCATAACGAGTCGATCAAGGCCAAACGCACAACCTGCATGAGGTGGTGCTCCATATTTAAAGGCATCTAACATAAATCCAAATTTAGCTTGACTTTCTTCATCAGTTAAACCGATGGCATTAAATACTTTTTCTTGCACGGTTGATTGATATATACGTTGCGATCCACCGCCAATTTCAACACCGTTTAATACCATATCATACGCAATGGCCTTAACAGATCCTGGATCTGTAGCAAGTAGTTCAAGATCTTCTTCACGCGGCATAGTAAATGGATGATGCATAGCTACATAGCGTTTTTCATCTTCGTTATATTCAAACATTGGGAAATCTGTAACCCAAGTAAAAGCAAGTTTATTGTCATCAATCATGCCTGTACGTCGAGCCATTTCTAAGCGTAATTCGCCTAATGCACGAGCTACTGTAGCTTTTTTATCAGCAATCATCATAACTAAATCGCCTAATTTAGCTCCAGCCTTATCAGCAATCGCACGAACTGTATCTTCTCCAATAAATTTCATAACTTGAGATTTGATAGTACCATCTTCATTCATACAAGCCCACGCTAATCCTTTAGCACCGTATCGACCTACATAATTGGTTAAATCATCAATTTCTCTTCTAGGAATAGTAGCTTGTCCAGGGACTACAATAGCTTTTACCTGTCCACCGTTATCTACTACGGAACGGAACACTTTAAATTCTGTGTCCTTCACTAAATCGGTTACATCCGTAAAGGCCATATCAAATCGTAAATCTGGTTTATCAGAACCATATTTATCCATAGCTTCATCCCATGTAATGCGTGGCATCGGTAATTGAATTTCTTTTCCTAATGTTGTACGGAATACATGTGCTACCATTTGTTCCATCATTTGCAATAAATCTTCTTGTTCCACAAAACTCATTTCAATATCAAGTTGTGTAAATTCTGGTTGGCGATCTGCACGTAAATCTTCATCACGGAAACAACGAACAATTTGAAAATATTTTTCATAGCCTGCTACCATCAATATTTGTTTAAAAATTTGTGGTGACTGTGGCAATGCATAGAATGTACCAGGATTAACACGAGATGGTACTAAATAATCACGTGCACCTTCAGGTGTACTTTTTGTCAACATTGGTGTTTCGATTTCTAAGAAATCATGTTGATCAAAAAAGTCACGCATTGCTTTTGTTACTTTATGTCTTAGGATTAAATTTCGCTGCATTTCTGGTCGACGCAAATCAAGATAGCGATATTTTAAGCGAATATTTTCATCTACGTCGATATCATCTTGAATATAAAATGGTGGTGTTTTAGCTACATTCAATACACGCATTTCTTCTACATACATTTCGTATTTACCAGTCGGAATGTTAGGATTGATTGCTTCTTTATCACGTTCAGTTACTGTACCACGTACGCAAAGCACATATTCATTGCGTACATCTTCTGCTTTATGAAATGATTCTATATTATGATCAGGAGAAGCTACAACTTGTACCATACCCGAGCGATCACGTAAATCTATAAAAATCAATCCACCGTGATCTCGACGGCGTTCAACCCAACCACAAAGGACGACTTCTTTTCCTTTATGCGCTTCACCAATTGTGCCACACCCATCTGTACGGTGTAAACCTTTCATTGTTTCCATTATATTAACATCCTTTCACCATTGAAATGACTCGCATAGCTACCTCTGTTAATGGCACTGTTTCTTGTTCTCCAGTTTCCATGTAACGAATAATTGCTTCTTGGCGAGCTAATTCATCATCACCCAATATAATAACATATTTTGCATGAATTTTGTTAGCATATTTTAATTGAGATTTCATACTTTTGTTTTGTCCATCCATTTCAGCACTACAATAGGCACTGCGAATCACTTGTAGTACTTTGAAGGCTTCAATTTGTGCTCTCTCACCTAATGCTACAATAAATACTGATGGATCTATAGTTGTTTCAGGCAATAGATTCTGTTTTTCTAGAGTTAATAGCACTCGTTCCATCCCCATGGCGAATCCTATAGCAGGAGTAGCTGGTCCGCCTAGTTCTTCAACTAGACCATCATAACGTCCACCACCTGCAATTGCACTTTGTGCACCTAATGGGGCGTATTGAACTTCAAAAGCAGTTTTCGTATAATAATCTAATCCTCGTACTAAGCGTGGGTTTACATGAAAATCTACATGAGCCGCTGTTAAATATGCTTTTACCTGTTCGAAATGATCCTTGCATTCATCACATAAATGTTCATGAATGGCAGGAGCACCTATTGACAATTCTTTGCAAGTTTCCTCTTTGCAGTCAAGAATTCGTAAAGGATTTTTATATAATCTAGATAAACAATCTGGACATAACTTATCTTTTTTTGATTCAAAAAAGGAGATTAATTTTTTGCGATATTCTGGACGACAGTTAGGACATCCTACTGAATTTAATTCTACCTGTAAATCTTCTAAGCCAAAATCCTTAAAGAGCTGTAATATCATACAAATAATTTCACTATCTGCTAGTGGTGAAGGATTCCCCAGTAATTCTGCACCAAATTGATGAAATTGACGATATCGTCCAGCTTGTGGTTTATCATGGCGGAACATAGGTCCTATATAAAACCATTTCGTAATATTTTCTTTTCCATATATTTTATTTTCTAAGTAAGCCCGTACAGCTGATGCGGTATTTTCTGGGCGCAATGTATATGTCTGCTCTTTTTTATCGCCTGTAGGAAAACTATACATTTCTTTTGAAACTACATCTGTTGTTTCCCCGATACCTCTCAAAAAAAGAGACGTTTCTTCAAAAATTGGTGTTCGAATTTCATTAAATCCGTAAGACTTACAAATATTTCTCATACGAGCTTCTATATAATTCCAATTGCCAATTTGTTCTGGCAAAAAATCTTGTGTTCCTCTAGGCTTTTGAATTGCCACTTTACACAACCTCCCAAAACTTTTTAGATAAAGATTCTCGTTTATTTAATAATGTACCTAGTGTGCTAATATATACATTCACATCTTTTGGCATATGTTGCTTTTGTTGACGATAATCTGGCCCACGCATCCATTTTGACGAACTACCTGGACCTATCGATAAAACAGGTTGTCGTTCTTCCATTATGTGAATATTATAAATACATTCTTTATTAGGCAACGTATATCCTATATTTTCCAATTGCCCCGTCATATATTGTTGTCGGTATAAATAATATGGAATATAACCTTCTGCTTGAAGGCGCTCTTTCGTGTAAGCTACCATTTCCTTAACCAATATTTCACTAGGCATGTCCGTCCTTCCTATACCATTATATAAAGGACTTCCTTTTTTTAATGCTAACGTATGAATTGTAACATTTTCAGGGTGTACCTTACAAATATAATCTATATTTTCTATCATATGTTGCATAGTTTGTGTGGGTAAACCGGCAATAAAGTCCATATTAATAGAAAATGTAGTATGATTGCGTATATATGTATATAAAGATGTAATCGATGAAACTGTATGTCCACGACCAATTATTTTTAAAATAGAATCTTGCAAACTCTGCGGATTAATACTCACACGATTTACACCACATCGTTGCATATCCATGATTTTCTTTTTAGTAATAGAATCCGGTCTTCCTGCTTCTATAGTATACTCACAATCATTAGTCGCTAATGATGTAAAAGACTGCAAAATCTCACAAAATGTATCTTCGTCCAAGCTAGTAGGTGTACCACCGCCCATATAAAGGGCAGGAATGTCTAATTGATACCTTTCTATCAACGACTTCATATGTTCTATATCATCTATAAAAGATTTTTTAAAATTCTGTATATGCGGATAATCTTGAATGAGTCCATAAGGAAAGGAACAATATGTACATCGTGTTTGACAGAAAGGAATACCTCCATATATTGCTACTCGTTTATCATTAGAAGATTCTTGCTCAATATATGGCCTTTGATAATGTGCTATAGAAGCTAATAAATCTAACTTTTCATCACTAATGAAGAATTCCTCTTTTAAACGTTTATGTGTTTCTTCTATTGAACATGTATCTAAATATTTATGGTACAACTTAGTAGGTCTAACACCAACTAGAGTCCCCCACTCGCTATGGATATCTAGTCCCTGATATGCTCGTAAATACAATAATAATGCTTGACCCAATTTACGTCGACCTAATGCAGTGAACTCATCCACGAATACTTTTGTATGCGTAAGATACGTATGCGTATCATCTAGAATGTCTATTTTTAACGTATATTGATTATTTAGTTCTTCGCCAGTAATAATAACTTGTGGAGATTCTTTATTAGAAAATAGACCAGCAGCACCACAATTATGAGCCACTACCGAACCTAGCGGTAGTGGCCCCTCATAATGATATCCATTAAGCATGACGATGTGTTTGTCTTTCTAACGCTTCTCGCTCTTCTTCACTCATTTTTTCTTGGCATTCACTACAGTAGCCATAGACTTTTAATTGATGGTCAATGGTGCGAAAATTTAATTTTTTGGCAATAATAGACTCTAATGTTTCTAACATATCATCTTCAAATTCTTTTACACACCCACATTTCACACAAATTAAATGATGATGAAAATGTGCAAATTCTTCATCATTTAATTCATAGCGATTACGTCCATCTCCAAAATCAAGACGTTTCAATAGATCTAGCTCCGTAAACAAATCAAGAGTACGATAAATAGTAGCAAGTCCAATATCAGGAGCAACTGCTTTCACTAGTCCATACACATCTTCTGCACTTAAATGATTTTCCTCTGCGTCAATAAATGCTTGTAAAATAGTTTGCCGTTGCGTAGTCAACTTATATTTTTTATCTTTAATACGTTCTTTTAATTTTTCTAATGTGGAATTCATATTAGTCACCATCCTTATAATAATTGTTAAAATACCATAATCTATCTAAAATAATTTGCAAAATAGCTGTAATTGGTACAGCAACCATCATCCCTATCATACCGTAAAAAGTGCCACCAATAAAAATAGCAGAAATGATAACCAATGGGTGCAACTTTATCACATGACCTAATACTTTAGGCATAGTAATTTGTCCATCAATTAGTTGAATCACTAAATATACAATAGCTACTTTCAATGCTAACGAACCACTTACTAAGGAAGCTAGTATAATTGCTGGCACGGCACTGATAAAAGGTCCGATAATAGGAAGCCACTCGGCTAAAGAAGCTAATAAAGCTAATACAAAAGGATATGGTAAATTAAATATATACGCCACTATTAGAACGATGACAAACATATTCGTTGCTAATAACAATTGTCCTCGTAAATAACCACCCACTGTACGATGGATTTGATTACTAATTTCTCGTATATACGTTGCATTTGGTTCTGGAAAAATACGAATGACTTTTTCTTGTAACTTACGACCATCCTTTAATAAATAAAATGTAATAATTGGCACTAATAATAACTCCAGTAATGTTCCTGCCAAAGAAAACACTGCTGACACACCTTGTTGAACTAATTCAACACCATAATTACTTACTTTTGCAATCGCCATTGACAGAAGTGTATTCATCTGGGATGGCATAATTTGGTATTCTTCATATAATGGAATCGATTGTATGACTAATACAAATTGCTGCAATAAAAATGGTAAATTATAAACTAATCTTGAAAATTCGGTTAAAAAAGGTGTTACTACTAAATTAATACTAATGACGATAAGTAACGCTACTAATAAAAAAGCTGGCAGAATAGCTAATGTACGAGGAAACGATGTCCACCCAACTTTTTTTCTCATAAAATATTGTAATCCATTCACAATTGGCAATAAAAGTAAAGCCAGCACGAATGATACAAGAAATGGTAACACAATAGGACCCAATAGAGCTAATATGCTTATAGCAATGACTAATAATATCAATCGCAACCAATATTGTAATGACTTATTATATAGCAATCTATCACCACCTAACCAATAAATGGATTTGATTTTTTCTCATATCCGATAGTGGTCTCTGGGCCATGTCCTGGATAGACAATTGTATCATCTGGCAGGTTCATTAATTTGGTCTGTATGGATACTATTAAATCATCAAACGATCCATATGAAAAATCAGTACGACCTACAGAATCTCTAAATAAAGTATCCCCTGCAAATAAAATACCATCCATATAAAAGGAAATGCCTCCAGGTGTATGCCCTGGCGTTTCAATAACCTTTATCGGCACTTGTTCATAAGAAATAGTATCTCCTTCTATAACTTCATGTATAGTTCCATGAACTTGTATGTCTAATCCCTGAAAAGCACTTAGATTCAATTCAGAATCTGTAAGAAAGGGTACTTCTTTTGGATGCATATAAATAGGTATGTTATAGGTATCAACTAACTCTTGAACTGCACCAATATGATCACTATGTCCATGAGTTAATAATATAGCTTGTGGTTCTAGTTGTCTATGGTTTAATTCAGTAAGTAGTTCTTTTCCCTGTGCACCTGGATCAACAAGGAAGATTTTTTTATTATCCGTATTACCGATGATGTAACAATTTGTTTGGTATGCACCTAAGGGAATCTTCAACAATGTAAGTTTCAAATTATCACCTCCTAGATAAAATATGATATTAGAATATTTTTTTACTATCAACTAAAATCGTCACAGGTCCATCATTAGTTAACTCTACCATCATATGAGATTGAAATGTACCTGTAGCAATAGTAATTCCTAATAATCTACATTGATTTACTACATATTCATACAGTAACTGCGCCTGTTCTGGACTGGCTGCTTCTGTAAAACTCGGTCGCCTTCCATGGCGTACATCACCATATAATGTAAATTGTGACACTAGTAAGATGTCCCCTTTTTTATCTATGATAGATTCATTCATTTTTCCCATCGCATCCTCAAAAATACGAAGGTGTGAAATTTTATCAACTATATAATTGGCGTCACTTTCAGTATCATCTTTACTAATGCCAAGAAATACAAGCAACCCTTCTTTTACCTTTCCTACTTCTATAGCATCTACCGAAACAGAAGCGCTCGTAACTCTTTGTACTACAGCTCTCATTAAGTACCTCCACTAGCTCTTCGCACTGCATATACATCTCGAATGCGTCTCAGTTTAGTCATAACGAAATCTAATTGTAATAAATCCTTAATATCAATGACTAAACTAATATTTACGTTTTTAGTATCTTCTTCCACTTTTGCATTAATTGTTACTATATTAATTTTCAATTCTGATAAAACTGCCATGATTTCCATCAACATACCATTTCTATCGTAAGCTTGAATTTCAATGCTAACATGAAAGATTTCACTAGTATCTGTATCCCATGAGACTTCAATCATTCGATCTAGTTCATCCTTACTATGTCCAATATTCGAGCAATCTGCACGATGAATAGAAATACCTCGACCACGTGTAATATAACCTATAATATCATCACCTGGTACTGGATTACAGCACTGAGCCATTCTTACCATCACATCTCGTTCACCTTTTACTAAAATTCCACTAGTATTCTTAGATTTTCTAGGTGCATGTGCCCGTAATTTTTCTATAATCGCTTCCGTAGAACGTTTTGATTCTTCTTTTTCGGTATCTCGTTTTAATAATTCTCCTAACTTAACGAGCACTGTACTCAGCGGTATACCACCATACCCACAAGCAGCTAGAAGTTCATCTTCTCCACCTACATTAAGCGCATTACAAACTGATTCTATATATTCTTGTTTGTACAAAGCTTTCCAATCATAATTAAGTCGCTTAGCCTCTTTTTCAAGAGCTTCTAACCCTTTTTCAATATTTTCTTCTTTGTTTTCTCGTTTAAACCAATTTTTAATTTTATTTTTACTTTCACTAGAGCCTACAATATTTAACCAATCCAAACTTGGCTTTCCGTTTTTAGAAGTAATAATCTCAACAATATCGCCATTCTTTAATGTGTAATCTAATGGTACGATTTTTCCGTTAATCTTAGCACCCACACATTGATGTCCAACATCGGTATGAACACGATAGGCAAAATCAAGTGGCACTGATCCAATTGGTAATTTTACCACATCTCCCTTAGGGGTAAAGCCAAACACTTCTCCTGTAAAAGCATCTAGTTTTAATGCATTCACAAGTTCTTTAGGGTTAGTAGTATCTTGCCATTCTAGAATTTGTCGTAACCATGCTACTTTCTGATCAAAATCTTTATCTCCATTTTTATTGCCTTCTTTATATCGCCAATGAGCTGCTACCCCGTATTCAGATACGCGATGCATTTCCCACGTGCGGATTTGAATTTCTACAGGATGTCCTAATGAACCAATGACCGTTGTATGTAACGATTGATACATATTTGACTTTGGCATAGCAATATAATCTTTAAAACGATGAGGAAGCGGTTTCCACAAACTATGTGCAATGCCAAGGACCGCATAGCACTGTGGAATCGTATCTACAATAACGCGAACTGCATATAAGTCATAAATTTGTGATAAATCCCGATTATCTTTTTTCATTTTTTTATAAATACTATAAAAATGTTTTGGACGACCTTTTACATTAGCAGTAATGCCAGCATCACTTAAGGCTTTACTCAGTTGATTCATAGTATCATTCACAATATCTTCACGGGCTTGTCGTTTTTGTTGCATTTGTTCAACTAAATCATAGTATTTATCTGGTTCTAAATATCGGAATGATAAATCTTCTAGTTCCCATTTAATATTGAATATACCTAATCTATGAGCAAGAGGTGCAAAAATTTCCAGTGTTTCTTTAGCAATACGTTTTTGTTTATCACTACGCATGTGCTTTAATGTGCGCATATTATGCAATCTATCGGCTAACTTAATCACTACTACACGTACATCTTTTGCCATAGCCAAAATCATCTTTCGATAATTTTCCATTTGTTGCTCTTCTTTAGTATGATACTGAAACTGATTTAATTTTGTAACACCATCAACTAAAAATGCTACTTCCTCACCAAATAAAGATTTAATATCCTCAGTTGTATAAGTTGTATCCTCAACCACATCATGTAACAAAGCCGCAATTAATGTGGTTTCATCAATTTGTAAATGAGCTAAAATAGTTGCTACTGCCAATGGATGCATAATATAGGGTTCCCCAGATACACGAAATTGTGTAGCATGTGCCTTGTCTGCCAACTCAAAAGCTCGTATAATTTCTTTGCATTGATTCGCTGGTAAATATGATTTTACCAAGGTCATAAAATTATCTAATTCTTGTTCTTTATGAAAAGTTTCATTTTCTACTAAAACTTTGCCTTCTTCATTTTCTTTCATATACATCCTCCTGAGAGCTGTATTTCAAAAAGGTTAAAGATGTTACTAAGTCCAATTTTCCCTGTGCTTGATACCATTTATACAACAGTAGTCCATCTTCTGATGTTTCTTCCTTTAATATACCTAATTCTTTAAAAACTTCTAATGCTAATAAACTGGACTTTGCTCTCTGACAAGTACTATATTTATGAACTATTTCCGTTTCTAATACATATTTAGGTACTTCACCGTTTTTACAAATATGTCTAACAAATACATATATATCTCTCAGTCCTTCAACCGTCAATGTAATGGGTTCTGTATGTATCACTTCAATATCTTGTATCATTAATTGAGGTGTCACATATCCTTGCCATTCATTTTTTTGTAATGAAAACGCCACATTCACAGTATCACCTGGAACAATATGTGAGTGATAATAATCGGCATTCCATGCAATAGCATCTAACGTTCCATTAGTAGTTTCTAATACGATTTTACAATGATTTTTTTGTTTTCCCATTAGCAATACATCTTTTACAATGGCCTGACTAACAGAAAATATCGGTGTTCGATTGCCTATACCATATGGTTCTAATGTAGACACTTGGTCAATAATAGACACATCTATATCTTGAATGGGTAGCTCTAAGTCAATATCGAGCACTGGGATATAATCAGTTTTCTTTAATACTTTATGACAATACTCGGTTAGACGAGAACGTAATAGGGGAATATTTTCTTCTTTAATGCTAAATCCTGCCGCCATATTATGGCCACCAAATTGAATTAATAAATCATCTGCATATTGTAGCGCCTCATATATATTGAAATTATCAATACTACGACAAGATCCTTTTCCAATACCATCATGTACACTAATTACTAACGTTGGTTTATAATATTCTTCAACTAGCCTTGAAGCCACAATACCAATGACTCCTGGATGCCAGCCTTCTCCTGCTACTACAATCACATAATCTGCCAAAGGCCCTTGATTAACGACATCATCTCGAGCCATATCATGAATAGAGTGTTCTAATTCTTGTCGCTCTAAATTAGTAAGTTGCAACTCTTCTGCAATCATCAACGCTTTATCAGAATCAGTCTCTATCAACAACTCAACCGCTCTAGTAGCATGTGTAACACGTCCAGCTGCATTTAACCGTGGTGCTAAGGAAAACGCGATTTGGCCGGATGTAATTGATTTTCCCGTCAATCCAGCCACATCGATTAATGCTTTAAGTCCTTCATTAGGTAGCATAGCCATTTTTGTAAGTCCTCGTGCTACATATGCTCTATTTTCTCCAACAAGAGGTACCATGTCAGCAACGGTTCCTAATGCAACGATATCTAAATCATCAAAATACCATTCCCCTGTACGCTTTAACCAAATTGCTTGGCATACTTTAAAAGCTACTCCAACACCAGATAAATTTTTATCTGGATAGTCACAATCTAATTGCTTATGGTTAATAACAGCTGTTGCTCGTGGTACACATTCTGGCACTAAATGGTGATCTGTAATAATTATAGATATCTTATCTCGCACAGCTTCCACTATATCATAAGAACTAATACCACAATCAACAGTAATAATTAGCTTAGTCCCTTTGTCAATGATTGTCTCCAAGGCTTCTAAATTAAGTCCATATCCTTCACTTTGTCGCTCTGGTATATAATAAGTAACATTGGCGCCCAATTTTTTTAAGAAACGATATAACAGTGAAGTAGCTGTAATACCATCTACATCATAATCACCATAAATTACAATTGGTTCATGATTCGTTAACCTATATTCTATTTCTTCTACCGCGTTTATCATGTCCTTTAAAAGAAATGGATCATAGGGTTCAATGGAAGGTCCACTTAAAAATTTTTTTGCTTCCTCTAAGTCCGTAATGTTACGATTCATCATTAACCGAGCCACTACTGATGAAACGCCTAATTCATGTATTAAATTATATTCTTTATGGCTATCGACTTTATTAATACGCCATCGTTTAGTTCTTATATCTTTCATAGTGCCATCTCAACCATATAGTAATTTCATCAATGTATTATCATTATCATTTTTATTTATTATACACTATCTTTAGCTAGAATAAAATATATATCTATGATAAATTTCAAGAAACTACGGGAAAATATAGGAATTTAATAAATAATAACTATTAATAAACTATGATGGTTTGAAATCATTAAATCTAGATATGGAACTTCTATACATAAAAGTAAACTAAATCAAATTTATATGGCACTACATTATTATTTGTAATTTTCATTTTCAGTATTAGTATACATTCAATTTTTTATGATATACATTGCATATACGCTACACAAAAAATGGGATTTTCATAATAGTTCTATTTCATACATCTATAACATGGTTTATATAGTGTATACTGTAAAGAAAATCATCATACTATAATCTTACTTTACTTTTATATAATATAGCTTGATCATTTTACTATAGATGGGTTAGTTTTTTGTATAAGAAATTATTTTCCTATCCATATAGGGAGTAGTTTATTGAGTAAAGAACAATAAATCCACCCTCCTGTCTAAGGTAGATACTATAAAAATAGAGGAAAGTTGATATTTTACTAAATCAACCTTCCTCTATTTTATTAAGGGTACATTTTATTCTAGCCCTTCTAATTAAGTTTCTTTAAAAATTAAAATCTCGTTCACCAGATTCCATTTGTTTTATATATTGCTTTGCTTTATCCTTAATTACTTCATTAGGTATCGCACCTAATTGATTATCAATGACAGCTTGTCCAGTAGCTTTAGTTGTGTCACTAGCATAGTCAATTAAATATTCGTTAAGTGTCATTAATGCATTAGGTTGGCAACAGTTAGAAATCTGACCAGATTTAGCAAGTGCCATAAATCGATCGCCTGTTCGTCCCGAACGATAGCAAGCAGTACAAAAACTTGGTACATACCCTAATTCAAGAAGCCATTCTACAACTTCATCTAAGGTACGTCGATCGCTGGTGTCAAATTGTGCTGAATTATCTTCTGGTAACTCCTCTTCTTTATAACCACCCACACTCGTACGAGATCCACCACTAATTTGTGAAATTCCTAAGGCTAATCCTTTCGCACGCATCGTAGCACTTTCACGAGTACTCATTATCATACCTGTATATGGAGTTGATACACGAATCAATGCCACTATTTTTTCAAAAATATCATCTGGAACAGCATTACTGAAATCATTAACATCAATATCATCAGCTGGACAAATACGAGGAACAGAAATAGTATGAGGGCCTACTCCATAAACAGCTTCTAAATGTTCTGCATGCATCAATAAACCGACAAAATCATATCGATAGTGTTCTAATCCATATAATACGCCAATTCCTACATCATCAATTCCGCCTTGCATAGCTCGATCCATAGCTTCTGTATGATATGCATAATTACTTTTTGGACCATGTGGATGTAACGCTTCATAATTTTCTTTATTGTATGTTTCTTGGAATAATGTATACGTACCAATACCAGCTTCATGTAGCTTTTTATAGTCTTCTACTTCACAAGCTGCAATATTAACATTAACACGACGAATTTCACCATGCTTATTTTTGGTACTGTAAATTGTTTTTATACATTCTAAAATATACTCTAGTGGATTATTAATAGGATCTTCTCCTGCTTCAATAACCACACGTTTATGTCCCATAGCTGTTAATGCCATAATTTCGTCTCTTACTTGTTGTTGTGTTAATTTTTTTCGACTAATATCGCGATTTTTAGCATGATATGGACAATATACACATCCATTTACGCAATAATTTGATAAATACAATGGGGCAAATAAAACGATGCGATCACCATAAATAGTGTTCTTAATTTCTTTCGCTAATGTAAATAATTTATCTTTATATTCTGGTAAAGGACACTCTAATAATACAGCCGCCTCACGATGAGTTAACCCTTTATAAGTCGCTGCTTTTGCCAAAATTTGATCTAATAGTTCACGATTTTCACAGTTTGCTTTAGCATACGCTAAGGTATCCAGGATTTCTTCATGACTAATAAACTCTTCTGCCTTAGAAGATTTTACATTGTACATCATACTTACTCCTTTACTACTCTTATTGAGTCCGAAACCTCTTCGGTATATAATAATTCCTTACCTATACTATAATATCCAATATTATCTATATGGATATATTTAGTATAACACTTATTCCTAGTAAAACATACTGAATTTTGTCGACTTTCTATATTAGATCATATCAAATAGTCTATATTATTATTAATAAAATGCAAATAATAACATTTTTTCTATAAATTATAAGTATAATAACTCTCAACAATCTATATATTTTATATAAACTATTCTAAATGATAAAAAATCTTTCGTATCATTAAACCACCACTCAAAATCAAAAATAAGTGTAATCACGGTACATATTATAATCAAGTTGCCCTGCAGAATAATAATTTAATTGTTATAACTGTATTTCTTGCTAAATGGTAAACGATGTTAACTATGCTATTATTACCTTCATTAGCTGAGTTGTATCATAGGCAATTACAAGATTAGGTACCAGCATCTATATTATAAATAAATTATGCTCCAGTGGTTATTTTACTCTTTCTTTACATATTATTTTCTGTACTACTTCTACCAAATACCTATTCATTGATTGAAGCAATATCAAAACAAGTTACTTATACTATATAGTAGAAACTTTTGCTATTTTGGAGAAATGATCTCTCCTATATAAAAAGATGACTTATCAATAAAATAGAAAATATTATTAAAATCTATAGTATCATCAAATAATAAAAATATGCTAGCCATATTCTATTCATCTAGTATGTAAACTTAAATATATTCATCCATATATAAAAAAAGCTCTTAAAATCCTATCATATATCAACTAAGAGTTTAATATATGATTAAGAATTCTAAGAGCTTCTTACTATTGCTTACGCTTCTACTGGGTATACGCTAACCTTACGGTTATAACGACCAGCACGTTCAAATGCTACTTTACCTGGAACTAGAGCAAATAAAGTATCATCACTACCGATACCAACATTAGTACCAGGATGGAAATGGGTACCACGTTGACGAACGATAATATTACCGCTTTTAACAATAGAACCATCATGACATTTTACGCCAAGACGTTTAGATTCACTGTCACGGCCGTTACGTGTACTTGATACACCTTTTTTATGTGCAAATAATTGCAAATCAAAAGTAAACATTACGTTCACCTCCTACTTATCACTAATTGTTACAAAATCAGAATATTGATTACTGATCTCGGTAAGTCCAAGAATCATTGTTTCTAATATATCCTGACCACTCTGTGTAAGAACACCAGATAATATGATATCACATTGTCCTGACGTATTTGTATAGTGTCCTTCTTGCTGTGCAATATCTTGTAACCCCAATATAGCAGTACAAGATAGCACGGATACGGCTGCACAAACAATATCATAACCAGGATCATCATATTCCGCATGTCCTTCAATCTGACATCTTCTAATAAGCCTATCAGAATTACGAATAATTATAATAGAAATCATAATTATGCTTGAATAGATTCAATACGAACTTTAGTGAACGGTTGACGATGACCTTGACGTCGACGGTAATTAGATTTAGCTTTATATTTAAATACTAAAATCTTTTTAGCTTTACCTTGTTCAAGAACTGTACCTGTTACTTTTGCACCGTCCACAAGAGGAGCCCCAACTTTAACATCACCATCGTTAACTATAGTCAATACATCTTCAAAAGTGACAGAATCATTAGCAGTTGCTTCCAATTTTTCAATAGTAATTATATCGCCTTCAGATACACGATATTGTTTACCACCAGTTTTAATAATTGCGTACACGATAAACACCTCCTTGTTTTCGAACTCGCTGAATACGGTAGCCTAACCCAAGAGTCAGTCATTTACAACCTCTTCATGCGGCTACAAAGTTCAGGTAGTACCCAAACTATGACCTATTAAGTATATATCAAAAAAACTGTCTTGTCAAAGCTTATATAAAATAAATATGCTATGTATATATTAATTTTAGTTAATAAACTAACTATATAAAAATGACTACATCCATTATGTATAGTAGATGTAGTCAATCTATATGTAATATTTTTATATGATTAGCGTATATAGATAGTATACTACTATCCATATACATTGTCCTAGTATTTACTATGGCACTAACTGTCTTCTTATTATCAACTTATATATCCTAAATGTTGAAATAAAATTTTTACCCCAATAAGGACTAAGATGATACCACCAATCATTTCTGCACGACTTTTAAAGAAATTACCTAATAAACGTCCTGCATAAATTCCTACTAAAGAAATAAAAAATGTAATAATTCCTATAATGGATGAGGCATATACTACATTTACCGACAAAAAGGCGAAGGTAATACCCACTGCCATTGCATCAACGCTAGTCGCGATTGACAGCATTAGCATTTCGCCCCATCCAGTGGTTACCTCTTGATCTTCTGTGTCATCAAAGGAGTTGCGTATCATAGTAATACCTAGATAACTCAAGAGAACTAAAATAATCCAGTGATCATATGCTGCTATGGTGTCTGCAAATTGTACACCTATTAGCCACCCAATAATAGGCATTAACATCTGAAAAATACCAAACAGTAAAGGTAATATTATCTTTTTATGTGTTTCTTTTTCAGTCAGCATTAACCCTTTACTAACTGATACACCAAACGCATCCATAGCCAAACCGATAGCAATTAATATAACTTCTACTAATGACACATTAAAACGCCTCACTTATATAGGAAGAATCAATATTTTATGAACATTCTCTCTATTATACACTATTATTTCTATAATATCAAGACTTTTCCTATATATCTATCAATATATACAATTAATGGCCAATCGATAGTAGCGAGTAGGCTTCACGATTCATTGTTTTACTCTTAATAATAAAAATCGATTTTTGTAATTCTATGGAAAGTTTTTTACACACTTCTTTTGTAAAGTATATGGCTACATCAGGATGACATTCTATTTCTATATCGCTTTTTAGGCGTCCCAATTTATACATATCACGTAGTTTTCGTAGAATTTGTAAATATACTGTTTTTCCAGAAAAAATATAACCAGTGCCACCACACTGAGGGCATGTATCAAAGAGAATAGTTTGTAATCCTTGTCGTTTACGCTTACGTGTCATTTCAACAAGTCCTAGCGAACTAATACCGCATACAACAGTTTTCGTCTTATCTTCTTTTGCTAACCGTGTTAATACTCGCAAAATATCTTTCTTATGTTTCTCTTGTCTCATATCAATAAAATCGCAAACAATAATGCCACCAATATCACGCAATCGCAATTGTCGACAGATTTCTTTAGCAGCTTCCGTATTGACTGCAACTGCTAAATCTTCGGCACTTTTAGACTGTCCAACAAAACTACTAGAATTAACATCAATCACTGTTAACGCTTCTGTATGATCAATTCGTAAAGTTCCACCTGAAGGCAATGTAACTTCTGTATTCGTCAAACTTTCTATTTGTTCATCTACTTGATATGCTTTGTAAATAGGCTCTTTATCCGTATATAGTTGAAGGCTAATATAGTCATCTAATTTAGTTAACGCCAATAATTCTGAAATGCGTTTAAAACCAACTGGATCATCTACAATAATAGTACTAACATCTGCTGTAACATGTTCACGAAAAATACGATACCAAAAATCAGCATCTGTATATAAACAAGTGCCACCTTTAGCAATAGAAAATCTATTATGTATGGATTGCCACGTATGCCATAAAAACTCCATATCAGCAGCCACCTCATCCGGAGTAGCTTTAGAGGCTGCAGTTCTAAGGATTAATCCACACCCTTTGTTCAAGTAAGGTTCTGCAATCACCGCCAATTGCTCACGCATAAGTGGATCTTTGATCTTTTTAGAAATATGAATACCTTTCGCATATGGTAATAAAACCATAAATCGACCTGCTAAGCTAATATCGCTAGTCACTCTAGCACCTTTGCCAAGCATTTCTTCTTTAACAACTTGTACTAATAAATGTTGCCCTACAAATAATTTTTGTAACAGTTGACTTTGTTTACCAAATTGTAAATTTAAATACGCATTATCTGAACGACCTATATCAAGGAAAGCTGCCTGCATACCGGGTAAGACATTTTTTATAGTTCCTTTAAATATATGATTAGCAATATGTTCTTCATCAGGACGTTCGACCATATAATCCACTAATCGATTTTCTTCATCTACGATTGCCATACAAAGTTCTTCTGGCATAGCTGAAATAACAATTTGTTTCATATGGGCCTCCACTTTTATACTTAGATATGATGAATACGCTTTCCTTCGCTATTTATAAACAATTACGATATCAATCTCTCTATATAAAACAAGTTACAATGAAAATAAAACTCTATGGCTTAAATTTCTTACTACTGATGTCATATTTTAAAATGCCTACGATGCCTACTACTAATTATATTAGATCTATAAACACAACTATATTTCTAAGGGTGTATATAAACCAGTTTCATTAGCTATTAAAATATCTTTTCGATGTACCTCATACGCATCAGTAACTGGCCATCCAAATTGGCTCTTCCCGAACTTCCAAACTTCACTGGGTTTGACTGTCCCTTCAGGATAAATTCCTATCCCCATAACAAGTGTAACTGTATGATTATCATGCACCACTGCCGTAATAGGGTCTTTTATAAAATGCTTAATATCAATAGTCCGTATCTTTTTAGGTGTTATCTTTTCATAAGCTATTTCATGAGCATCATTAAAGGACTTCAACAATTCATTCCAATCAACCTCTGACGTAATCGGTCCTGTAACTTCATAAATAGCATAGTTACAAATAGCCATCATCTTTTTTATGCGTTCATCAGTCATAATTTTCCCTTCTATGACTTCTAGTCCTTTAGGAGCATTGGTATTAAACCGAGTGATAATATTCTCTAATGAGTCCTCATCAACTGTATCCATATCAACATATTCTCTAGACGCAGTGATTCCCAATGCTAGCGCTGACGAAAAACTAATTTTCATATGAGGGTTAAAACCTTCAGAGTAGGCCATACGTATGCCTGCTCGACGTATAGTTCGTTCAACCGCTTGAGAAAAATCTAAATGAGATAAAAAACGTAATTCTTCACCTTTACTTAATGCCAAACGTAACTTTCTCAACACGTCCACCCTCCTTATAATCGATAATAGCTGTATCTAATTCAGCACAAACATTACACCCTTTACAAGATGCACGTCGACAATCGGGTGTTAGTGCCGCTTCTATTGCCTGATTCCATTCTCGTTTTAAAAAGCCTTTACTTACAACGGAATCCAAATGATCCCATGGTAATGGTTCATCAAAAGTGCGTTCTCGTCGTGCATAATAGGCAGGATCTATCCCACACTTCTCAAATGCAGCTAACCAAGTATCGTACTTAAAATATTCTGTCCAGCCATCAAATTTACAGCCCATTTTCCACGCTTCCATTAATACAGCTGATAGCCTTCTATCGCCCCTAGCAAACACGGCCTCCATGTAACCAGTATAGCCGTCATGATAGTGATAAGAAATATTACGATTATTAATGAGAGATTTTAAATATTGCTGCTTTCTATGAATTTCTTCTACTTCCTGCTGACCATACCATTGATAAGGAGAATGTGTTTTAGGTACAAAAAAAGATACACTAACCGTTACTTTTCCATTTCGCTTACCTGTTATCTCCCGGTGCAAATCAAGTACTTTATACGCCAAATCTGCAATGCCTGCTACATCTTCATCAGTTTCCGTCGGTAATCCCATCATAAAATAAAGTTTAACTGTATTCCAACCTGACTGAAATGCATTCGTACAAGCTGCTAGTAAATTTTCTTCTGCTACACCTTTATTAATAACATCACGCATACGTTGTGTACCAGCTTCTGGAGCAAAAGTAAGCCCTGATTTTCTAACTTGCTGGACTTTTTTAGCAATATCAATAGAGAAACTGTCAATTCGTAATGATGGTAAGCTAACGCTCACCTGCTTATCCTTAAACTCTTCCATGAGCATATCAACTAATTCTGGTAATTTTGAATAATCAGCAGAACTTAATGACATTAAAGAAATTTCATTATAACCTGTATTAGCAATGATTTCTTTAGCAATTTCCACTAATCGTTCTGGTGTTTTTTCACGAACAGGCCGATAAATCATGCCCGCTTGGCAAAACCGACATCCCCTTGAACATCCACGAAATAATTCTAGAACGGCTCGATCGTGAACAATATCTAAATAGGGTACAACAGGTTTAGTGGCCACATGTACATGTTCCATATCTTCAATAATTCTTTTTTCAATATGATTAGGTGCTTCTGGTGCTAGTATATTTAGACCCGTAAAATCTCCTTGTTCATTATATTGAGGCTCATATAAGGATGGCACATAAGAACCAGGAATTAATGCAACTTTACGTAAGAAAGCTTCCTTTCCTCCTGGAAAGCCTAATTCTTTTTCTTGTTTATATAAATCAATAAACTCATTCGTCCATTCTTCTGACTCGCCAATAGACGCAATATCAAAGAATTCAGCCAAAGGTTCCAAATTATAAGAACAAGGACCACCAGCAATGATTAAAGGAAAAGACATATCTCTATCTTTTGCCAATAAAGGTATATTCGCTAAATCCAGCATATTAAGAATATTAGTAAAACTCATTTCATATTGTAATGTAAATCCTACTATATCAAATTCCTTAATAGCTGTTCTTGTTTCCAGTGAAAATAAAGGAATACTTCTATTACGCATTTCTGCTTCCATATCATGCCAAGGTGCAAATACACGTTCTGCACAAGCATCGGTTCGTTCATTAATTAAAGAGTATAAAATTTTAATCCCCAAATGACTCATGGCGACTTCGTATACATCTGGAAAGGCTAATGCCATGGTTACATCGACTTGGCGATGGTCTTTAACAATACTATTCCATTCACCACCAGTATATCGTGCTGGTTTTTCTACATGTTGTAACCAAGATGTATCTAATTCAATCATAATACCTCCATATATTCAAAGTTTTATAGTAACAAAATGAGTATAATACCATGTGATATGTAGTAACCCAATTTTAATCTATGTATAAAACAGAAAAACTACTCCTCATATATTTATAGATGCTAATTATACTAAGGAGTAGTACTATTTCTAACGCATATCTATCAATCGAGTATAACTTGACACTTATAAAGTATATTTTATTTATTTCATCCATTAACCTACTGGAACATAAGTTTTTTACGTTGCATAGCAATATTTAATAAAATTCCTACAAAGGAATCCCTGTTACAGGCATTATCCCCGTAGTCATGCCTACATTAACTAGTACTTCAAAGGTAAACATGGAACCTATACCCGTAGCCAATAACATGCCAAAATTATCATTGGCACTATAAGCAATACGAATTGCTCGATAAATTAATGTAAACAATAACAACAAAACTATTACACATCCAATAAAACCTAATTCTTCACCAATTACGGAAAAAATGAAATCTGTATGATTTTCTGGCAAGAAATTCAATTGACTTTGGGTTCCTTCAAATAACCCTTTCCCCATAATTAATCCTGAACCAATAGCAATTTTTGATTGAATAATATGATAGCCAGATCCAAATGGATCAATATCTGGATTTAAAAAGACCAATATACGCTGTTTTTGATAAGGATGTAATAAAAACCAACCAAACGGTGCTGCAATAACAGCAATACCTGCCATAATTTGCACTAAACGCATTCTAACACCAGCAATAAATAACATACCTATCATAATCGCCATATATACTAAGGAAGTTCCTAAATCTGGTTGTTTAAATACTAGTAACATAGGTATTCCAATATACACAACTACAGGTAGCAAGCTTTTAAATGTCGTAAATGTACCCACCCTATTTTCTAATAATCGAGCCATACAAATAATCATTAATAGTTTAGAAAATTCAGAAGGCTGAATGGTAATACTTCCTATTTGAATCCATCTTTGAGCGCCTAGAGCAGATGTTCCGACAAACATAACAGCTAATAACATTAGCAAAGTAATTATGTAGATTGGCTTAGATAATGCTCGAAATCGATGATAATCAAACCATTGCAAGGCAATAACTAATATTACATTAATGAAAAAAAAGACAAGTTGTTTGGTAACTAGACCTGTAATAGCCAGTCCTTCTTTATTAACATGCGTAGCACTTCCAATGACTGTAACACCAATTCCAACTAATAAAACCGTACAAATAACAATTGTCCAGTCCCATTCTCTCCATATTCGTTGCCACATATAATCTCCTATCTTCTACGTACTAAATGAGACCACTTCATAGATTTTTGCTTATGTAATAATTGACTAATCGGTGAAAGCATACGATGCATCCATGTACTAGATGTCACTGGATTATCATTCGATTCTCTTTCATCATAGTTTTTTCTATAACTATCATCATGAGTATGATGATTAGATGCAGTATTTTCACAATTAATCTGTATGATTGTATCTTCTTCAGAATTTTCTTCTATCATTGTATCTGTTTTTACAGCTTCTACCTTTTGTGAATCTATGACACTAGTAAATAAATTATCATATGTATGCGTTAAACGATTCTCATCGATGGCCATACCAGTTTGTGTAAATGTAACAAGGGGCTCTAACATTGTGAGAAGCCACTCAGGTGCTAATTCATGTAATCGTCCCTCTTGAGTATAAGAGATGATATCCTGATGATAAGGAATAATAGTAGCTAATTTTTCAGCCCCCACAGTTGACATAATTGTATTAATATCTAATTCGCTACACACACTTTGCGACATACCATTAATGACTAAAGCATAATCAAATTTTCGCTTTTCATGACATACTTGCATAATGCGTCCTACATTACGCAACGATACCCAAAATGGTTGAGATACAATAATAACTCGATCCGCAATATCGATAATGGTATCACTACCCCGACCAATGCCTGCCGGCGCATCAATTAATATATAATCATATTGTTTTGATAAGCGACGCATCATCTTTCGATAATTTTTTCTCTTTATATCTTCCCAACGTTTACTTTGACACGCTGGCAAGAAATCTAATCGGTCATGTATTGAAATAACTGCCGCATCCATATATTCTGGATCTGCACAAACATCTGTAAGATCAAATACAACTTCATTTTCTTTGCCCAAGACTAGATCTAAATCACGTAATCCCAAATCACCATCTGTTATTAGCACGTGATGCCCATTTTGACTTAAAGCTGTCCCTAAACAAGTAGTAAGTGTTGTTTTACCAACACCACCTTTTCCAGATACGAGTGCAATTATCATTCCCATATGACTATCCTTTCTTAAAAATAATTGATTTATATCGTAGAAGGACCTACCATCACTTTCTGACTATCACTAGTAGTGCCAACTGATTGCTTCACAGCTTCTTTATCATCTTTGCTGCGTACATTGAAAAAAGCGTCTAGAATTGCTCGGACAATAGGACCTGCTGAGCCAGCACCAAAGCTTCCTTGTTCTACCAATGCAACTACTACAATTTGAGGTTTATCATAAGGTGCATATGCAACAAACCACCCATGATCTTTACCTGCTGCATTTTCAGCTGTCCCCGTCTTACCAGCTACAGAAATAGGAAATCCTTTAAATATTTCCCCTGCCGTTCCCCCTTCTGCAGTAACATCTCGTAATCCATTACGGACTAAATCCATAACACTTTTAGAAATAGGTAAGGTTCCAATTTTTTTTGGTCCATAAATTTCTGCTGGCGTTCCATCTGCATTATCTATACGACTCACAACATATGGTTGGTATCGTATTCCACCATTAGCTACTTCTGACATTAATACTGCCATTTGAATTGGCGTAACTAATGTAAAAGATTGTCCTATAGCAGCATCAAATGTTTCTCCTAAATACCAATCTTGATCAAATACTTTGCGTTTATATTCTGGACTTGCCAAATTACCTGTAGCTTCTCCGTATAATTTTATGCCAGTCTTTTCTCCAAGGCCATAATATTTAGCATATTTATTAAGGTTATCTATACCAACTCGATTGCCCATTTCATAAAAGTATACATTGTCAGATTTAGCTAAAGCCGTATTAAAATCAAGCCATCCTAATGCTTCTCCTTCTGCATTTCTTTTATCAATGAGCCAATGACGACCACTATCAAAAATTTGCTCGTCCGGTGTTACTTTTTTTAAGTCTAGGGCAGCTGATCCTGTTACTATTTTAAATGGTGAACCTGGTGGATATTCTCCAGAAATAACCTTATTGTCAAATGGATGCCCTGCATCTGTATTTAACTGTGTCCATTGTTGTGTTGTAATCCCCTGTGCAAACCAATTTGGATTGAATTCTGGAGAGCTCACCATCGCCAATACGGCACCTGTATTAGGATCGAGAGCCACTACAGCAGCCCCTTTAGCGGGAATATGCTGTTGTCGTAATAAGGAAATTTGTTTATGAACTGCTTCTTCTGCGACTTTTTGCAATTTTAAATCAATCGTCAAATGAATATCGTCGCCAGGGATTGTATGCTTGCGTCCCACCTCAGCAACAACACGGCCACTGGCATCAACTTCTAGTTGTTTTCCTCCATCAGTACCACGTAGAACAGAGTCATACATTTTTTCTAATCCAGATCGGCCCAAAATAGTTCCTTGATTAACTAAAGAATCAGGATTATTTTTCTTTATCTCTCCAAGTTCTTCTTCACTAATTTCGCCTACATATCCAAATAATTGAGAAGCTAACGAATCATAAGGATAATAGCGCAGCGGTTCTACATCAATAGTAACGCCAGGGAATTCATCATGATGTTCTTCAATTTTAGTAACTACATCCATAGTAATGTCAGTTGCTAAACGAATTGGTTCATATCCGCCTTTATGAGAACTAATTTTTTCCTTTAATATATCTGGTGTAGTTTTTAATAGACTTGCTAAAGAGATAAGTGTTTTTTCATCGATTTCTTTTCCTGTAGGCATAATGGAGACCGTATATGCAGGACGCGATCCCACAAGAATTTGTCCATTTCTATCGTACATAATTCCTCGAGCCGCTGTCATAGAAACTATGCGAAGTCGATTGCCTTCAGCTTTAGATTGGTAATATTCACCCTCAATAATTTGCAAATATACGAGGCGCGCAATTAATACTAAAAATACGACAATTACTACATATACAAAGACATCAAAACGGCCTGTCTTATTCTTTTTATATAAACTTTCGAGCACGCAGATGCCTCCAATCATTTACCAAATATACTTTTCTTTTTCCTGCATACGCCACAATAAATAATGTATAAAAACTGCAAGAATTCCATTAACCCATATAGTAGGGAATACAAGATGCCACATGTATGTTCCTATTTCAATATCTGCATGAATAGCGTATAATATAGCAATTCGAATCACAGAATCTAGCAATGTTGCAATAGCTACAGTGATACATGAAATGTACCATTGTTCTTCATAAATATGAACACGAAATACAGTTACTACGTACACAACTAGTAAATATGGAAATATGTGTAATCCAAAAAAATTAGAAATAATCGTATCATGAATCACACCTGCTATCGTTGCCATGATTAATCCTGTTTTACGACCATGCATAGCTGCAATAAGGACTATCCAAACCAAGAATAAGTTTGGTATCCACACTTGATGGATAAGAAATGGAAATAGTTGTGTCTGTATAAGTAAGGTCAATAGTCCTAATAAAATATACGCAATGAGTCTCATTGTTTCACAGCTCCTTTAACACCTTCTAATTGATCACGTTGAGTCTGTGGTACAAGTTTAAGCGGTTCTTTAGGACTATTCGGAGCCGTTACAGAGGAGCGTATAATAACAAATACTTCCTCTATATTTCTAACATTTACATTCGCATCAACAATCGCATTCTTTACGAATCCTTCACTATCTATTTCTAATTTTTTAATATGTCCTACAGGAAATCCTTTCGGATAGATACCACCATATCCAGATGTAATAAGTGTATCGCCTTCTAATATATCTCCATCTTTAGCAATATTAACCATAATAGGTTCTGTCGGATTATTACCATTACCTTTCATTACAGAAGCAATCCTTGATTCTGGCCGTTGCACAATGACACCAATTGATGTACGTGGATCGAAAATAGTTTGTACTCTAGATGAATGAGGAAATACATCTGTTACAAATCCTACTACACCACTAGGTACAACCACAGGCATATTGATCGCTATTCCCTCTTCTGCTCCACGGTCAATAGTAAATGTATTAGTCCAATTGCCATAATCTTTAGTCACCACTGTAGCAACTACCATATCAAATTCAGGATGAGCTACTTCAAAATTTAATAATTGCCTCAATCTAATATTTTCTGCCACTACTTCATTATAATCTACTACCTTTTGCGCCATTGTATCGCGTTCTTGTTCTATATCACTGAGCGCGGTCGTATTACCGATAGCATTATCAATAACTTCAATCCCTGTATGTAAATTACGTAAAATCGTAGAGGCTCCATAGGAAAATGGAGTAGTTATTTGCTCTAAGGTTACTGTTACAAATGGAACATGAGTTCGTTGTTTCCACGCATATCCCAACAGTCCTAAAAGGATGCAAGCAATCGCTATAAAAGTAATCAATTTACGTTCAGATGAAAACATTATATTCGCCCCTTTCTATTTTTAGATGCAACAATATAACGTGTCATCATAGAAAATTGTTTAGCCGCAACGCCAAGCCCCCTTGCAACTGTCAAGGATGGATCATCTGGCACATGTACAGGAATACCAATCTCTTTAGCAATGCATTCTGCTAATCCCGTTAATTGTGCACTTCCGCCTGTTAAAACCATCCCATTTTCCATAATATCTGCTACTAATTCTGGTGATGTTTGACGAATCACATTTTTTATTTCATTAATAATACGACAAATAGGCTCTTGCAGTACTTCGTAAATTTCATAACTATGGATTACACTACGTTTCATCAATCCATTTGATGTATCTCTACCTAAAAATGTATATTCTAAATCTTCTTCTGGCATAAGTGCTGTCGCTAATGTACATTTAATTTCTTCTACCGTATCATCGGCTACCATAACAGAAAAACACTGCTTTATATATTGCAAAATTACCGCATTAAAATCACCGCCACCACATCGAACAGATCGACTGATGACAGTCCCACCTAATGCTAATATTCCAATATCAACAGTACCTCCGCCAATATCTACAGCCATACTCCCGTAGGAGTCGAAAATAGGAAGCCCACTACCTAACGCAGCCAATACAGGAGTTTCAAGCAAATATACTTCCCTAGCTCCCGCTTGTATAACAGCATCTGTCATAGCTCGTTGCTCCACATCTGTCATTCCACAAGGAATTGACATAAAAACTCTAGAACGTCTCACAGACTTAGAAGCTTTATGGATGAAATAATTTAACATAGTATGGGTTACACGATAATCAACAATAAAACCATCTTTTAACGGACGCAACGCATCCAACATATCTGGTGTTCTAAGCAATAAACGCTCTGCTTCACTTCCTACTGCAATGATTCCTTCTTGTTTTGTATCCGTTGCAACCAATGAGGGCTCTGACACTACTATGCCACGTCCCTCCACATATACATGGGTATTAATACTTCCCATATCTATACTTAAATTTCTACCTAATGAAGAAAATACTTTACTCATATGATGTATGTCTCCTTTGTACTATCATCATATCATTTTATCATATTTTCTAGAAATTTTATAAAAAATTTTCAATTTTGCCTAAACATATCCTTTCTCACATAAACTAGTATAGTTTTTATCACCTATAACAATATGATCAATAATAGGTATCCCCATGAGTTGTCCTGCATCTCTAAATACTTTTGTCACTCGTATATCGTTCTGACTTGGTGTACTATCGCCCGAGGGATGATTATGAAACAATATAATAGAGGCCGCATTATGGGCAATGGCATAGCGAAATACTACTCTCTGTTCTGCTAAACTAGATGTTAGCCCCCCTTTTGATATTTCTTCAATCGAAATCAATGTATTTTTTGCTGTTAAATACATGGCCATAAAATGTTCTTCACGCCAATGTCTCACTCGTTCCATAACATATAAAGCAACTGTCTCAGGTGATGTAAAATCCTTGTGTTCTTCTAGCACCTTTGTTTCTACTAGTCGTCTTCCTAATTCAATAGCAGCTCCAATGGTTACTGCTTTGTCTTCCCCAATCCCCTTTACTTGCATACAATCATCAATCGTAGCACTATTTAACTGTAATCCTCTCATTGAAAGATTTTGTAATAATTCTTTTGCTAAAGAAATCGATGATTGTCCTTTACAACCAGTCCGCAATAAAATAGCTAAAATTTCAGCTATATCTAACTTATCACCGCCTAAAGCAATAAATTTTTCTCGTGGTCTTTGAAATGTATCCATATGCTTTACACATATATGTTCTCTCGTACTTTCAAATTTAGTCGCATTGCCTATTTGTTTATCCCATAATCCTTGATTAACTATACTCATATACCCTCCATTATATTCTCAATACATATATTCCTACACAGATACTATAAATTTATTGCCACTATACTATTCCCATCACAAGTGCACGCTTCTATAATGATTTATCATAATTTACACGTCCTCCTTTCCATGTATTTGCAGTTTTATTTTTACTTATTTTCCTTATAAAACGCAGAAAAGCTATGAGCCGTAGCTCATAGCTTTTGATAAGCATCATCTTATCGTAATAATTTTTGTAATTCATCATACACGACTTCAACAGGCAGACCCACTATATTAGTATAGGAGCCATGAATTTCACGTACCCACAAAGCACCAATTCCCTGAATACCATAACTTCCCGCTTTATCAAATGGTTCTCCTGTTTTTATATATGCATTAATTTCATCATCAGATAACTCTTTAAATAATACCCTTGTAATTACATGAAATACACGTTCTACACCATCACATAATAATGCTACCCCAGTAATCACTAGGTGCTCTTTTCCCGATAATTGTGCAAGCATCTTCCTAGCGTCTTCAATCGATATAGGTTTCCCTAATACTTGTTCATCAGAAACTACGATTGTATCTGCTCCTAAAACTAATTGTCGTCCTGATGGTATACCTATAGCCTCCCTCGCCTTTCCTAAGGCTTGACGTTCCACTAATTCCACAGGTGATGTTAGTAATGTATTATCTTCTTTATAATTACTCTTCACCACAGTATGCTTAATCCCTACTTGAGATAGTAATTCACTACGCCGTGGTGATGTAGAAGCCAAATATAAAGTATTCATCTATTTTCCTCATAGTTAATTATATATTAGTATCACAACGCATGGAAGATAAGTACTCCTCCACTGTCTCTCCATGTTTTATAGCATCTTTATGGGCAATAGCATAAAAAACAACCTCTTCTTGTGATACACGGATACGATTAGGTACAAATGTGGACAGCAAATCAAAGAATGCATCTTCTGCTTTAATCAATACTCTTGCATGTCGTACATGACGTCCGTCTACTACCTCATAAGCCATAGCATACACAGGACGAGAATCAGCTGTCGAACACTTTCTATATTTATAACGAAACCTCAATTGTCCCATAATTTCTTGTCTAAACGCATATACACCATCAATTAATGTATATGGTACTTCAAAATGTTTTTTTCGAAATAATGATTGTTCTTCAATGATAAATTGATCCTCTGTTAAAATATATCGATAACGGCCCACTGCATTTTTCAACAACACAAATCCAGTAACAATTTCAATAAAATATTCTGCCACCAATATAATATGTGAAGTAATACTTCTATACGTCGTATATATAATAAATGCAATAACACCTAATATTAAAATTCCTATTAACAATTCTGCACTTTTTGATCGTTGCGAATCTTCCTGATATATAATCTTCATATCATGCTCCTTCATCTCTATAGTATATATTATATGCGAAACCTAATGGGTGTACAATAGAATATGTAGAAAATACAAAGAATATAAAGAGTATAATAAATTCTTATATTCTAACTAATTCCAGTACGAGAATATATCTGTTAGATACAAAAGGTTCATGATTGATGAATAAACATGCTATTACTCATATCTTACTAATTCTATATTCTTATAGGATATAGAAAATCGTTTCAATCTAATATAACAAGATCAATAAACTTTATAAAAAACTACCACCAAAATTTTCCCAATTTCGGTGGTAGCTCATCATATATTTTTTAACTATTTTATTTTTTTACTAAATCTCCTGTAATACGTTGTGTATCACGGGCAATCATAATTTCTTCATTAGTAGGGATAACAAAGATTTTTACCTTAGAACCTTCTACGCTTACTTCACGTTCTTCTCCGCGAATATTATTAAGCTCTTTATCTAAACGAGTTCCTAAATATTCTAAGCCATTACAGATTGCATCACGATTACCAATACCATTTTCGCCAATACCAGCTGTAAATACAATGGCATCTACACCGCCCATAACAGCAACATACGCACCGATAACACGACGAACTTTATAATGGAACATATCAAGTGCTAATTGAGCTCTTTTATTTCCTTCTTTAGCTGCATCTTCTAGTACACGGAAATCATTAGATACGCCAGAAATTCCCAATACACCAGATTTCTTATTCATCAAAGAGTCGACTTCACTATAAGTCATATCCCATTTATTCATTAAATAAGGTACAATGGCAGGATCAATATCACCACAACGAGTTCCCATTACTAGGCCAGATAATGGTGTGAAGCCCATAGAAGTATCGATAGAGCGTCCGCCTTTAATTGCTGTTACTGATGAACCGTTACCTAAATGACAAGAAATGATGCGCAAATCGCTCATATGTTTTCCCATTAATTCGGCACAACGTTGTGCTACATATTTATGAGATGTACCATGGAAGCCATAACGACGAACACCTAATTCAGAGTAGGCTTCATAAGGAAGAGCATATAAAAATGCTTCTTTTGGCATAGTTTGATGGAATGCAGTATCAAATACAGCTACTTGAGGAACTTTCGGCATAATAGCTTGACAAGCTTCAATACCTTGAATATTTGGTGGATTATGAAGTGGTGCAATTTTAGCACATTCGTTTAAAGCTTCCATAACAGCTGGCGTAATCAATACGGAATCAGCAAATTTTTCGGCCCCATGTACAACACGATGACCAACTGCATCAATTTCATCCATAGATTTAATAACACCATATTGATCATCTACCAAAATATTTAATAGAATGGTTAACGCTTCTTTGTGATTCAAGATAGATTCAACACGTTCTACTTTATCAGCATTAGGTCGTTTATGTGTAAAAATTGCATCTTTTGCGCCAATTTTTTCAAACTGTCCTTTTGCTAACACACTTTCATTTGTCATATCAAGCAATTGATATTTCAAGGAAGAACTACCGCAATTAACTACTAATACGTTCATCAACATATCCCTCTTTCTTTAATGAGTAACCTTAATTTTGTCTGCAATTTCTTTGCTGATACCAGCTCCTACCTCATCATCAGTCTGATATTGGTAGACTATATTCCACAATACCCCTTTATCTAAAAAGACATATTGTAAAAAACTATACTTAATATTATTCTGTATAAAAGTGGCTGTAACTTTATGAGCTTGTACACCACCTAAATCAATAGTATCTTGAGATACATCACCTTGATTACTTTGAAATACACTTACACTTTTATCGGTAATTGTTGATGGATCTGGTAATATTTTAGTAGCAGTGGGATGTTTTGCTTCTATATATACTGCTATATGTTCACCTAATCCAGCATAGGAGTCCAGCGGATATCCATCTGGTGACTCTGTTGTATTTTTATTCTTACCTAACTCATAGGGTAATTCCACGGTAATTTCAGATTGCCCTGCATGGAACACTTGCTCCCCAAAGCTATAGGAATCCAATATATTATCACTACCACATCCAGCTGATAAGAGGAAAAAAACACTTAGAATGCCAATTAATAATAAATTTTTCAAATAATCACTCCTCTAAGCACATTAGCTTACGTTTCACATTATATCATAGACACATAAAAATATTCTACAAGGAATATGGTATTTAATAAATTTATTGTGTATGCAACGAATATTATACCATATCTTTATCTATTTAGTAGCCACCTAGTCAACTATATTTTAATATATTAAAATAATAGTAATCTTTGTTATAGTTTAAGGAGATATTATGGAGACGATTGCTATTATTGCAGAATATAATCCCTTTCATAGAGGTCATGCTTACCAAATTCAACAATTAAAAAAGAAATACAAAGACGCTACTATTCTTATCATTATGAGTGGTTCCTTTGTACAACGCGGCCAACCTGCTTTATTTAATAAATTCCATAGAACTCGTTGGGCCCTATGTAATGGTGCTGATCTAATATTTGAGTTGCCAACAATTTACACACTTTCCAGTGCTGAGTATTTTGCTACTGGTGCACTCCGATTAGCCAATGCGTTGGGCGCTCATTATCTTGCTTTTGGTGCCGAAACCAATGAATTAACACGATTAAAAGAATTATCTAGCCTAATGAACAACGTGGATATTCAAAGAAATTGTAGAAATTTATTAACTACAGGAGCCTTTTATGGTCATGCATTGCGAAAAAGTATTATAGATTATAACTATGATCTAGGTATACTGATGAATGAACCAAATAATCTATTAGCTATTGAGTATTTACGTGCCATAGAAAATAACAATCTAGCATTAAAGCCAATTCTCATTCAACGTCAAGGACACCATCATTCTTTAAGTTTATCATCTTCATACCCATCTGGTACAGCTCTACGAAAAGCACTTGTTCGTAATCTTGCAGCCAAAACTATTGAGTCCTTAGAAAAGTATTTTCCTACATCTATATCTAGTGACGTGTCTTCTACCATGAGTAAAGGCCAATACACATCTTTTCAACGCTACGAAGATATGTTATTAACCATGTTACGAACTCATACCATTAACGATTTAAAAACAATACAGGATATGACAGAGGGTTTAGAGAATAAATTTATAAAAGCCGGCCAAGCATCCTCATGGGATTCTGCTCTGGGGCTCATAAAATCCAAGCGTTATTCCTATGCACGTATTAACAGAATCGCCGCTAATCTTCTGCTCCATATTACATGTTCCCTTGCTAGCAAAAGCAATACAATAGTTCCACCTTATGCACGTTTATTAGGACTTTCTAAAAAAGGAAAAATTTGGTTACGCCATTATAATGGAGAAACACCGATTATAAAGAAATGGGCGCCTTTTTTTAAACAACTATCTGGTCTGCCCTATGAACTTGCACAATTAGATACACGAGCCACTGATATACAGCAACTTTCAATGAAAAATTCCCAGTATAGGCAAGGTGGATTAGATTATATAATGTCTCCTATCGTTATAGAACATTAACTACAAACATATACTTTCTTAAAATGATGATTGCAAGTGGCTATTTTAATCATAAAGTATATTATTTCATTGTCTTTTAAACTATCATGTAAATTGTATCTACATGATAGTTTTTCTATCTATTATTGATTTCCATATCTATTTCTACTATGGTAAAAATCATGAACTACGCCATATTATTCTAAATACAAATTGTATGTACTGGTAAAAATAAGACTATATTATATTTTACTTATGTATATAAAATTCAACTATGTAGTTAATATGACTGCGTCAGTCCCATCAAATTCTTTAACTTGCACATTAACATTTTCCAAATGAGATGTAGGAATGTTTTTTCCCACAAAATCGGCTCGAATAGGTAATTCACGATGGCCACGATCTACTAATACAGCTAACTGAATCGCCCTAGGCCTTCCTGCATCCATAAGTGCATTTAAAGCCGAACGAATGGTTCGTCCCGTATATAATACATCATCTACTAAAATAACCAATTTACCAGTTGTATCTAGTGCAAATGATACTCCCTCTTTAGGTCTCATATCACGATCATCTCGATACATAGCAACATTCATTGATGTACAGTCTAAATGAACACCTTCAATTGATTCAATTTCTTTGCGCAATCGCTCAGCAAGAAAAATACCTCGTCGCTCAATACCTATCAAAATAGCATTTTCCAGTCCTCGATTGCGTTCTAAAATCTCATGAGCAATGCGTCGAATCGCTCGCGTAATATTTTGCTCATCCATTAATACACGTTCTTCTTCCATTAGCTCCCCTTTTTTAATCGATACTGTTTAGCAAACTCAATACAATTTAAAAAATCTTCAGGAATATCAGCCTCAAAATGCATTTTTTTATTACTAATAGGATGTATGATATCTAGCGTATGAGAATGTAAGGCTTGTCCTTGAATAGGAAAATCCATTTTTCGATATCCATAAAATGGATCATTCACTACGGGATGACCGATATAGGCAAAGTGTACTCGAATTTGATGAGTTCGCCCAGTCTCTAAGACACATTCTACTAAAGTATGATGTCCGAACCTCTCTAATACAGTGAAATGAGTAATTGCTTCTTTACTATTTTCAAATACAACCGCCATTTTCATACGATCTTTAGGATGCCGTCCGATAGGGGCTTTAATAGTTCCTTTTTCTTCCACAATATTACCTTGCACCAACGCTAAGTATGTTCTCTTAGCGCTGTGTTCTTTCACTTGTTCTGCTAAGCCCATATGTGCCATATCATTTTTAGCCGCCATCATAACACCTGATGTATCTTTATCTAGACGATGAACAATTCCCGGACGAATAGCACCATTGATACCAGATAAATCTTTACAATGAAAAAGCAATGCGTTAACTAAGGTACCAGAGTAATTAGATAATGCAGGATGTACAACCATTCCTCGAGGTTTATTAACAATAACTATATCATGATCTTCATAAATATAATCTAAAGGAATATCTTCTGGTATAATTTCTACACTTTCTGCCTCTGGTATTGAAACAGCAACCACATCGCCTTCTGTAAGTCGATAATTAGGTTTACGTACTTTTTGATTTACACTAACATGATCTGCTTTAATTAAGTTTTGGATAAAACTACGCGAACCTTCTATGCGACCTATTAGAAAAATATCTAGCCGAGCCTCTGCTTCCTGAGCATTAACAAGGAATTCTTTACTTTCCATTTTCAATAACTCCTTAATAATTTATTATTTATACTATATAAGACCTATCATCATTCAATCATATTATCCATACCTCATAAAATAGGCTATATTGATATAGATATAACATACTTAGTGATTGTCAGCCTCCTAGAATATTTATCTATGCATATTATTAATTATACATGTATTATTCACGTCTTATGGTAACTCTATTGATACTAAGAAATTTTCAATTCATTCATACTATAATACTATATAACAACTGATATATAAACATATATATAAGAATATATAGTAATCGTTTCTATTTACTCCGTATCATATAATATGCTACTAAAGAGACCCCAATACAAATAGTAATATCTGCCACATTAAAGATAGGCCAAATCCTAAAATCAAAAAAATCAATCACTGCATTATAATGAAATCGATCCCAACCGTTACCAATAGCACCACTCATTAACAATGCTGCACCTATCTTTAAATATCTTGGCCCTCTGTGAATAGTATGTCGAAATATGATATATATAACTAATAAAATAAGTACAATGCCTAAAAAAAATAGTCTTTGATTCTCTAGGATTCCAAAAGCTGCACCCCGATTTAAAATATATGTAATATGGAATACATTTGATAGAAGAGGAATTGAGTCGCCTACCATCATATGCGTTCTAACAACATATTTTGTTATTTGATCTATTACTAAACAAACTAATAAAAGTCCATAAAACAATATAACACCTCACTTCTAATATGCTACTAATCATATTTATTATACATGACATGTTCTTATAATGTAAAATAATGTATTATCTAAAATCTAATAATACTCTATAATAGTCAACATGTGTGACATAGACTTCTAACGATGTAGGTAAAACGTACTTTGTTATATATGCCTGAGGTATGTAAAATTCAATATTTTCTGCTATGTTATTATATCTATTGGCATACTGCTGATGCGCCTTTAAGAAAGCGTCAAAACTTATAACCTTTCTTCTGTAAAACCAATCTCTATCAACTTTATGATTTTACGTTCCCCCTGTTACCATGGTGAAAATTGACGTATCAGCTTATGTTTTATGCCTAAGTTCCATAATACTCTACAAAATAATCAATTTCGTTTCATCACCCTAATTAGTGAATTCTCATCCATGACCTACCTGTACCGGCTCTATTTTAAAATCCATTCGACTTTCTAACTTGATTAAAATTTTCCTTGTATTAATTATATTTTCCCTGTATACAATAGCTAATACACGTTAGTTAAGTACTTATCGATAACCATATATGGTACTAGTTAACACTATTTGTTGTTATAATGAGCGAAAATTAAAAGGAATGAGTTCAGTAAATACTGAACTCATTCCTAAAATAGCCTAGTAATATCTATCCAATAAAATGAATAGAGATCAACACGTCTCAATCAACTTTTCTTATTTTATTAATAAAATATTACATCGTTGCATCGTAACATATCTATACTATTCAGCAGAGATAACAGAGCAAGGACAAACAGATTCGCAAGAACCGCAGTCGATGCAAGTGTCATTAATTTCATATTTTGTTTCGCCTTCATTAATAGCACCTACTGGGCATACAGAAGCACAAGAACCACATTTAATACAACCGTCAGCAATAACTCTCATGATAATACCTCCAAATATAGAATATAACTTTTTTTATCATTTAAAAAGGCACCTGCCTTAACTTATGTTCTCATTATTACATGTTTCTATTGGATTGTCAAACAAAAGGATAATAATTATTTATTAAATTTTAGCAATTATAAATCTATAAAAAATCATATATTATAAAGACATTTTACCAAATGATAATATAATTCATTTATAATTTTTTGCTAATTTAATAACAATATGTCTTTTCTAGATATTCTCAATTTAATATTTTTTCATCCCTAATATTAATGATTTTATTATCAATTATATCTGTGCAATCCTATCTATATATACTATGTATCCCCCATATAACTATTACTCTTTCATGAGTAAATTCATTACATAACAAACATAATAGATGTTTATACCTCTATTCATTTTAGAATTAAATCATAAATGTTCCATCCGATGTAATGGTATTTTGCTCACCCTTTAAAGTTCACTAAAAGAATAAAATACCGATAGAGCTAGTGATTTCCTAGTTCCATCGGCATTTAAAACAACACGTTTTGTCCTATAACCATTATTCAAAATATGTTAATACTAAGAAGTATAGAGTCCTACGTGATAGAAACTTCTTGTTCTAAAAAAATAGTATCTACTATATTTATGATATTTTACTCATATAAGTGTGTTTCAACAAATTAAATAGCTATGTAGATGACTAGAATATGGAATGTAGTAACCTAAATAAAAGAAATGAGCTCGGTTACATACCGAACTCATTTCTAAATAGTAAATGATACTATCTGTTCGAGAAAATCGATACAGAGCACTATAATTATAGTTCATATCATTAAGCAACATATATTATGATACGTATAATCTAATATATTATAACCACTTCTATTATATACTTTTAAAAGAAAGGCCATACTATTGGAATAACGATTAAACTTACTACGAAACAAACAAGTATAAGTGGAACACCCGCTTTTACATAGTCCATAAAAGAATATTGACCTGGTCCTAATACAATAGTATTTGGAGGTGTACCAACTGGTGTACCAAACGCACAAGATGCAGCAACAGCGATTGCCATTAATACTGCATGAGGATCAGCGCCCATACCTTTTGCAATAGAAATACCAATTGGTGCTAATAAAGCACAAGATGCTGTATTAGACATAAATTGAGTTAATAAACAAGACAAAATAAACAATACAGCTGTTGCAAATACAGGATTAGGATCACTACCCATAACACTTAGTACAACATCAGCAATCATTTTCCCTGCTCCTGATTTATCCATTGCAGAGGCAACTGGCATCATACCAGCAAATAAGAAAATAGTAACCCAATCAATCGATGCATAAGCTTGCTTTTCTTTCATACATCCAACTAGTACACAGAGAATCGCCCCTATAACAGCGGCAATATATAATGGCAATAATTCTGCAGCCATACATATAACTACAGCTAATAAAATAATACCAGATAACCACATTTTTTTAGGATCATTGGATACACATTCAGGATCTACTTCTTGCTCAACTTCTACATCACCAGAAATAATTTTATTAGGTAAAAACCGTTTACCAATTGTCATCATAAATAAAATGGTAGCAACAGTTAACGGAATACCAATCCATGCGAATTCAAAGAACCCAAATTTTGTTAAACCTGCTTCACCTAATGCACCGTTTGCAATAATATTTGGTGGTGTACCAACTAAAGTGATGATACCACCAATACTAGCAGCAAAAGCCATTGGCATTAATTGACGACTTGCAGAAATATTAGCAGCTGAACAAATACCGACTACTACTGGCAATAGAGCAGCTGCAGTACCTGTATTTGATAAAACAGAGGACATGAGTGCAGTAACAACCATAACTGCAAACATTAATCTGTTTTCACCAGAACCGGCCTTTGAAACAACAAGTGTACCTATTTTTTGTGCTAATCCAGTATAAAACATAGCACCGCCAATAACAAACATTCCCGCAAATAATACTACAGTACTATTTGATAATCCCGAAAAAACTTGTTTTGCTGGTATAATACCTAATAAGCCAAGTGCTATAGCTCCGCCTAATGAAGTAATTGCTAATGGAATAATTTCTGTAACAAATAAAACCGCCATGACAGCTAATACAATTAAAGTCTGTTCTGCCGAACCCATACATCATCATCTCCTAACCGAGAATAAAGATAGTTTATATGATCCAAACATATAACAAGAGATGGCAAAAAAACTATACGTTACAAATAATAGCATACTACACTGCAACCTATTAGTATTGCAATGCACATACATAACGTGACTAAGAGTCCTTCTTTTGTCTTAGGATATCCAAAGAATAAATGTTCACTAATGATACCTCTCCGGTTAAAAAAAGAATACTTAGTTCGTCGTTGAAACCATTGGAGCTTACGGGACGATCCAATCGTATAGCCCGCCACAAAAAATATAAGTAGTGAATATAAAGTGCATATTAGAATTTTAATTTCTACTGATAACAATTCAAGCACCTCTTTATATCTCACATCATGCATCCTCTCATATATGATTGGACTTTAGATTTCTTTATACTATGTACTCTCTATCAATGAAGGATAGAGAATACATAGTATTAACACGAATTAATTAGGCATTATCATAGCAAGCATTGTACCTGCAGCTACTGCAGTCCCAATTACGCCTGCCACATTAGGTCCCATAGCATGCATCAATAAAAAGTTACTAGGATCAGCTTTAGAACCTACAACCTGTGATACACGTGCTGCCATCGGAACAGCAGATACACCTGCTGAACCAATAAGTGGATTTGTTTTACCACCATCAAATTTGCACATAATCTTACCAAATATTACACCTGCTGCTGTACCGCCGATAAATGCAACTAAGCCTAATACAATAATTTCTAATGTTTTTAAATCAATAAAATGTTCAGCATCCATTGTTAAACCAGTACCTGTTGCCAAGAATATGGTAACAATGTTGATTAATGCATTTTCAGATGTATCCGCTAAACGTTGTGTAACTCCAGATTCACGAAGTAAATTGCCTAACATCAAACATCCTAATAAAGAAGTAATTGGTGGTAATAATAAGGAAATAAATATTGTTGATACAATTGGGAATACAATTTTTTCAAAACGAGTTACTTCACGTAATTGTTCCATTTTAATTTTACGTTCTGATTCAGTAGTAAGTAGCTTCATAACTGGTGGCTGAATCAATGGAACAAGAGACATATAAGAATACGCAGCTACAGCAATTGCACCCAACAATTCTGGTGCCATTTTAGAGGCTAAATAAATAGATGTAGGTCCATCTGCGCCGCCAATAATACCAATAGCACCTGCTTGTTGTTCAGTAAATCCTACCAACATAGCGCCAGCTAAAGCTATAAAAACACCAAATTGTGCTGCTGCACCTAACAATAATGTCTTAGGATTAGCAATTAATGGACCAAAGTCTGTCATTGCTCCTACACCTAAGAAAATCAAAGGAGGGAATATTTCATATTTAATCCCTTGGCTAATTAAGGCCATAACACCTTCTTCAAAGCCATTACGTGGTAAGTTAGCTAGTATACAACCAAACGCAATAGGACCTAATAATAGTGGTTCAAATTCTTTAGCAAATGCTAAATAAAGTAAAAGTAAACCAACAACGATCATTGCGAGGTTACCCCATGTGAATGCGATAAAACCACTGTCATTCCACACAGCGTTTAATGCGACCATAAAAGCATCCATGTACGTTCCCCCTATTCCGTTATGAGCAAGCTAATAGAACTATCAGCTTGCTATAACATAACTAATAACTACTTTGAAATTAACCTAAAACGATTAAATCTTCTCCTGTAGATACAGTCTGATTAGCAGCTACGCGAACATCAGTTACAGTTGCATCATGAGGAGCATAAATTTCATTTTGCATTTTCATAGCTTCTAATACGCAAAGCACTTCGCCTTTTTTAACTGCTTGACCAGCAGTTACTGCTACGGAAAGAATTTTACCTGGCATTGGGCATTTAACAGTTTCAGCGCCTGCTGCTACTGGTGCTGCAGGTTTAGCTGCTGGAGCTGGTGCAGCTGCTGCTTTTGGGGCTGCAGCTGGAGCTGGTGCAGCTGCTGCTTTTACTTCATCTACTACTACATCATAAGTTGTACCATTCACAGTTACATTAAATTGTTTCATTTCAAATTCCTCCTACTATAGTAAAACATTAGCATATTTATTTTTAATAGAGTTATCTATTGCTAACATTATAATATTAAATTAATTAACATCCTCTACCCTTTAATCGACCTTCAAAACGCCAGTTTTGGCTAATGATAGGACGAACACAGGCAATTTGATCAGCTGTGTATCCCATTGCTGAAATAGCACCTACGATAACAGCCATTACTTCTTCAGTTGGTTGTTTCGTATTAGCTGAAGTTGTTGAAGCATTACTCATACAAATTCTCCTCCTAGAATGTTTAATCAGTTTCTACCACTGAGTCGACCATCCATACGCCATGTTTTACTAATGATGGGTCGAATAGATGCGATTTGATGTGAAGAATATCCCATCGCAACAACTGCACCTACAATAGCTGCTATTACCTCTTCATCATTGGTCGTAACGGTTGGAGTCGCTACACTTGATTCAGAAGATGGAGTGGGAGTTGCCACACTAGTTTTTTTTAATTTTTTTTTTGTTGGATCAATCCAATAAACAATTTGCATCAAAATCCCTAAAGCAATAAGAACAGCAAATACGACTGTCATGTTAATTGCCATGATCAACCAAGGATTTGTAGTCATACTAATCTCCCCTTTCTACGTTCACCTACGAAGTTCTTCCAAGAATCAGATGATAATATAGTTTAACTAATATAATTTATCATTATAAAGGAATATTACCATGTTTTTTAGGTGCCCGAAGCTCGCGTTTGCTTGCTAACATTGCTAAAGCATTAATAACTGCTGGGCGTGTTTGTTTAGGTTCGATAACTACATCAACAAACCCACGTTCTGCCGCTTTATAAGGAGTTGCAAATTCTTCAACGTATTTTGCTGTTTTAGCTTCTTTATCTTCATCGCGTTTAAAGATAATATTAGCTGCACCAGCTGGTCCCATTACAGCGATCTCAGATGTTGGCCATGCAAATACTTGATCTGCCCCTAAATCTTGAGAACACATTGCTAAGTAAGAACCACCATATGCTTTACGAGTAATAACTGTAACTTTAGGTACAGTTGCTTCAGAATAAGCATATAACATTTTAGCACCATGACGAATAATTCCGCCCCATTCTTGATTAGTACCTGGCAAAAATCCTGGTACATCAACAAAGTTTACAATTGGAATATTAAAGGCATCACAGAAACGAATGAATCGAGAAGATTTACAAGATGCATTAATGTCAAGGCAACCTGCCATTACACGTGGTTGGTTTGCAATAATACCTACAGTTTGTCCATCAAAACGAGCAAAGCAAGTGATGATATTTTTTGCAAAATGAGGTTGTACATCATAGTATTCGCCATTATCAACTGTTTTTTCAATAACTTCATACATATCATATGGCATGTTAGAGTTATCAGGCAACAATGTATTTAACGATTCTTCTTCACGAGATGGATCATCACCAGTATCAACAATAGGAGCATCTTCCATATTATTGCTTGGTAAAAATGCTAATAAATAACGAATTTGGTTAATGCAATCGTCTTCATCTTCAGCTGCAAAATGGGCTACACCAGACACGCTATTATGTGCCATTGCACCACCTAATGCTTCAGCTGTTACTTCTTCTGCTGTTACTGATTTAATAACAGCTGGTCCTGTAATAAACATTTGAGAAGTATTTTTTACCATGTAGATAAAATCAGTTAATGCTGGAGAGTATACGGCGCCGCCTGCACAAGGCCCCATAATAACTGAAATTTGAGGAATAACGCCAGAAGCATTCGTATTTTCAAAGAAGATTTTACCATACCCAGCTAGAGCATCTACAGCTTCTTGAATACGTGCTCCACCAGAATCATTAATGCCAACTAATGGTGCACCCATTTTCATTGCTAAGCGTTGTACTTTAACGATTTTAGCAGCATGCATTTCACCAAGAGAACCACCTTCAACAGTGAAATCTTGTGCAAATGCATATACTAGACGGCCATTCACTGTACCATAACCAGTGATAACCCCTTCACCAGGAAGTTCTTTCTTTTCTTGACCAAAATTTACGCAACGATGTTTAACAAATTGATCTAATTCCACGAATGAATTATCATCAAAAAGTTTAGCTAAACGTTCACGAGCAGTCATTTTACCTTGGGAATGCTGCTTTGCAATACGTTTTTCACCGCCACCAGCTTTAACAGCAGTAAGTTTTTCATGCAATAAATCAATTTTTTCTTGAACAGTTGGCATGATTACACCTCCATATAAATATGATATATTTCTATTTTATTTCATACGTTGGCAAAGTTCAAGTAATACACCGCCAGTTGCTTTTGGATGAACGAATGCGATAGAAGATCCACCAGCACCATAGCGAGGTTTTTGATCAATCATACGAATTCCTTTTGCTGTTAAATCAGCAATAGCTGCTTCAATATTATCTACACGAAGCGCAACATGTTGGATGCCATCACGACCGCCATTTTTTTCAATGAATTTTCCAATAGGGCCATCTGGAGTAGTTGTTTCCAAAAACTCTAATTCAGCATCACCACATGGGAAAAAACTAACTTTTACTTTTTGTTCTTCAACAATTTCATCTTCTGGTAAATGTTGAATTCCCAATGCATTTTTATAAAATTCTTTTGTTGCTGCTAAATCATTAACGCCAATACCAATGTGGTCTACTTGTAATACTTTAAAAGCCATGTCAATTCTCTCCTTTATAACTTTTATAAGTGGCTATAATATAAATGTTAATGTAGTCGCCGTCTACTTTAACACTTTAACCATAACATCGTTGACAACTGTATATGGATCGTTTTTACGATTATGTACATCATCAACTTGGCTATTAAATTCATCGCTATTAACAATTTTTTCTGCTACATAGCGACCAATTTGCTCATTAATCATTGCAACGATTTCGTTTCTAGTTCGCTCAGCTCGACGCTCTATTAGCTCACCAGAATCTTCTAAAAATTCAAAATGCTCATCTAATGATTCACAAAGTTCATCAACGCCGATATCTTTACTTGCAATAGTTCGCTTAATTGGTGGACGCCATTTTACATCGCGTTCATCTAAATCAAGCATCATCTCAATTTCTACGTTCAAGCGGTCACAGCCATCTCTATCAGCTTTATTAATTGCAAATACATCGCCTATTTCAAGAATACCTGCTTTAATCGCTTGAATGTCATCACCAAGACCAGGAACCAATACAACCAAAGTGGTATCTGCATTCTTGACAATGTCTACTTCTGATTGTCCAACGCCAACAGTTTCTATAATAATTAGGTCCATTCCAAATGCATCCATAAGTTTTACAACATCAGATGTTTTTTTGGATAAACCACCTAGACTACCACGAGTCCCCATACTACGAATAAACACATTTTCATTGAGTGTTAAATCATTCATACGTATGCGATCCCCTAGAATAGCCCCTCCAGAAAATGGACTAGTTGGATCCACAGCGACAATACCTATACGCTTGCCTTGTGCTAAATATTGTTTAACGACTTTGTCTGTCAAAGTGGACTTTCCTGCACCAGGAGCACCTGTAATTCCTAAAATACGTGCATTACCAGTCTTAGGATAAATAGCTTGCATGATTTCTACTGCGTTATCATACTCGCTTTCCACAGCTGTAATTGCTCGAGCTAGGGCTAATCTAGAACCACTTAATAGTCCTTTCACCAGATCCATGGTAACACCACCTTACTGTTATTTAGGTAAAGGCCCAAGGAAATCTGTCACTTGAGCCTTTATTCTACTAATTATTTTACATTTTCGTTAATAAATTTAACGATGTCACCAGTTGGTGTGCCTGGTGTAAAGATTGCTGCTACCCCAGCTTTTTTTAATCCTGGTATATCACTATCAGGAATAACGCCACCACCAATTACTAAAACATCATCCATGCCTTTTTCTTTTAACATTTCAACAATTTTAGGGAACAATGTGTTGTGTGCTCCAGAAAGAAGACTTAATGCTACTACATTAACATCTTCAGATAAAGCGGCTTCAACAATTTGTTCTGGTGTTTGACGAAGACCTGTATAAATTACTTCAAAACCAGCATCGCGAAGTGCGCGTGCTACTACTTTTGCACCACGGTCATGACCATCAAGACCTGGTTTTGCTACTATTACTCTGATACGTTTTTCTGCCATGATAAATTACCTCCAAACTAAGCTTTTAAATTATAATGTGGAATGAGCTTGGTATTCACCGAATACGCCACGCAATACATTACAAATTTCACCCAATGTAGCGTAAGTACGAACTGCATCAAGGATTAACGGCATCAAGTTAACATTTTCATCTTCAGCGCCGACTTTTAACGCTGCCAATGCTTTGTCAACTGCCGCCTGATCACGACGAGCGCGAACTTCTTGAGTTTTCTTAGCTTGTTTTACGCCAACAGATGCATCAATTTTCAACAAACCTTCAACTGGTGGTTCTTCAACTTGGAATTTGTTGACACCAACAATTGTGCGTAATCCAGATTCAACTTCCATTTGCCATTTATAGGCGGATTCTTGAATTTCTTTTTGGATATAGCCTTTTTCAATTGCTACAACAGCGCCACCCATTTCATCGATTTTCTTAATATAGTCCATAGCTTCATCATAGATAGCATTAGTCATAGCTTCTACATAGTAGGAACCACCTAATGGGTCAACTACATCAGCCAAACCAGATTCATAAGCAACAATTTGTTGTGTTCTAAGTGCAACTTGTACAGATGCTTCAGTTGGCAAAGCCAAAGCTTCATCACGGGAGTTAGTATGTAAGGACTGTGTTCCACCCATAACAGCTGCAGCAGTTTGAAGTGCTACACGAACAATATTATTATCAACTTGTTGTGCAGTTAACATAGAACCAGCTGTTTGAGTATGCACACGTAACATCATGGATTTTGGTTTTTTAGCACCAAAACGTTCTTTCATGATAGTTGCCCATAAACGACGAGATGCACGGAATTTTGCAACTTCTTCAAGTACATTATTATGTGCATTCCAGAAGAAGGATAAACGACCTGCAAACGCATCTACGTCTAAGCCAGCTTTTAATGCAGCTTCTACATACGCAATACCATCAGCAATGGTAAATGCAATTTCTTGTGCTGCTGTAGAACCAGCTTCACGAATATGGTAACCAGAAATTGAAATTGTATTCCATTTTGGTACATACTGAGAACAATATTCGAAGATGTTAGTAATTAAACGCATGGAAGGTTTTGGTGGGAAAATATAGGTACCACGAGCTGCATATTCTTTCAAAATATCATTTTGAATAGTACCACGTAACTCTGTGGAAGGAACACCTTGTTTTTCACCAACAGCAATGTACATTGCCAATAATACAGATGCAGGTGCATTAATTGTCATAGATGTAGAAACTTTACCAAGATCAATACCGTCAAACAATATTTCCATATCTGCTAAAGAGTCAATAGCTACACCAACTTTACCAACTTCGCCTTCTGCCATAGCATCATCAGAGTCATAACCGATTTGTGTAGGCAAGTCAAACGCACAAGATAATCCTGTTGCACCTGATTCAATCAAATAGCGATAACGTTTGTTGGATTCTTCTGCAGTAGAGAACCCTGCATACATACGCATTGTCCATAAACGGCCACGATACATAGTAGGTTGAACACCACGAGTATAAGGAAATTCACCTGGTACGTTCAAGTCTCTTTCGTAATCGAAACCTTCAATATCTAAAGGAGTATATAGTTTATTGTGTTTTAAATTCTTTCTTTCAGGTGTTTTTTCATACGATTTTGCACATGCTGCTTCATATGCTTCCAAGCGGGCTTTTAAATTTTCATTAGCCATAATTCTCATCATCCTCCTAAAGTAAAACTACTTTTTAATTTTCATTGTTCCAGTTTCAGTGAAACGTTTATGCCAAGAAAGAGCTTCATCTAGCAACATAGGTGTGTGGGCGTGTTTAGTTGCAACGATAGCTCGTTCTAGGTAATCTTCTAACATTGGCTTGTAATCAGGATGTGCACAATTTTTAATAATTGTACGTGCACGTTCAATTGGACTCATGCCACGAACGTCTGCAATCCCTTGTTCTGTACAAAACACTAATACATCATGTTCAGTATGATCAATATGAGAACACATTGGAACAATTGAACTAATATCACCATTTTTAGCGACAGAATTAGTACAGAAAATAGAGATATATGCATTTCTTGCGAAATCTCCAGATCCGCCAATACCATTCATCATTTTACTACCCATGATATGTGTGGAGTTTACATTACCAGTAATATCAAATTCGATAGCCGTATTCATGGCAATAACGCCTAAGCGTCTTGCAAGGCCAGGATTGTTAGAAATTTCTTGTGGGCGTAAAATAATTTTTTTACGATATTCATCGATATTTGCATAAAAACGTTTTAATCCATCTGGAGATGGACTCAATGCAGTACCGGAACAAACATTAACCTTCCCTGCATCAATAAGATCAAACATACCGTCTTGAATTACTTCAGTATAAATGGAAAGATCTTTAAATGGTCCTTGTGCTAAACCACTAATAACAGCATTAGCAACTGAACCTACACCAGATTGTAATGGAAGAAGATTTTCTGGTAAGCGACCTTGTTTAATTTCATTCTTGAAGAACTCAATTAAATGTCCACTCATTTTTTTCGCATCATCATCAATTGGTGCCAATGGGCGAGTTGTATCTGGAATATCACAAGGTACAATCGCTACAATCTTACTAGGATCACAAGGAATTGCATCTGTACCAATGCGATCTCCAGCAGTTACCAATGGGATTGGTTGACGATGAGGTGGATCAAGTGGTTCATAAATGTCGTGCATACCAACTAAAGTAAGTGGTTGGCTTACATTAACTTCTACGATTACCTTTTTAGCTTGACTCACAAATGTAGGTGAGTTACCTACTGAAGTCGTAGGAACAATGCTTCCATCTTCATTAATGCAGGCTGCTTCAACAATAGCTACATCACAGTCGCCATAAAATCCATAACGAATTTGTTGGGCTACATGACTTAAATGCATATCACTATAACGAACTTGTTCGTTATTCAATGCATTGCGCATATCCTTATTCGTTTGATATGGAAAACGACGATGAATGCCATTTACACGTGCTAATGCACCATCAGCTTCATCACCAACAGAAGCACCAGTCCATAAATCAATTTGAAATGGATCTGATTCCATACGTTTTGCCAATGCTAAAGGAACTGCTTTTGCATATCCAGATGGAGTAAAGCCAGAAATGCCTACTTTATCACCTGGATTAATCAGCTTAGCTGCTTCTTCAGCAGTGACAATTTTTCCTTGAAGAGAACTCCCCTTCACACGGTCTAGGATGTTAATCATCACTATCATCTCCTTTAGTTATGAATAGTTTGAACAACCGTCAATCCTTATTCTTTGTTCATCCCTACCAGTATATAATTTGAGAATTCCTCTTAGTTATAGCTGTTTGATTATCAATAATAGATTTTCATTACAGCTATAATCTTTCTCAATGAATATTACTAGCATTTCGAATTGAATTCTGATGAATTAATTCTTTGAACGATTACATCTTATGCTTTTCAAAAAGTATTGTCAACCAATATGCATAATATGTATTTAACTAGAAATAGAAATAGACCATTATGCTTTTTTTGCATAATGGTCATGACTAATATATAACTATTTGTTAATTTGATATAACTGTTGGTTATTTTTCAATATACCATTCTCTAGTATCTTAGCATTTATATGGAGATTTATTATCATTTTTGTTTTTATACTCTATCACACAGGCACAAAGTCCTAATGTTTGCCAAAATACAATAGAAATCTGATGACTATACAATTCATAATCAGATAACCCACTGATTAGAACACCAACTATTATAGCTCCTAGCATCCATTTAACACTATCATATATAATACTATAACTATCACTCCTAATGCATTCGCTTCTATAAGATGAAATCTGGTATTTTTCTTTTTTTCGGTACATCGACCAAAGATGCGTGCCTAGGATTAACATAAAGAATACCATCCCCAGTATACCTGCTTCCGCAGATATATTAAGAATCATATTATGTGCATGATACATTAGAACTTCAGAATCCTGTATAAAATAATTGTACGATGGATATTCTAGCTGGAATGTATTCCATCCCACTCCCCAAAGAGGATGGTCTGCAATCATATATGTTGTACTATCCCACAAGGCCCAACGCAGTGCAACAGATGTATCATTACCTGAAAATAATGACCATAAACGGCTCCCTACTTCACCATGATAAAAATACAACACAATAGGTATAAGCAATAATGTCCATAATAGTTTGCGATTCACTATTATTCCCCAAAAAAGTATAATACAAGCAAAACTAATCCAAATACCTCGAGAGTAAGTTAGTATCATAGAAATCAGAAGAACAACACCTAGTATTCCTATATAGATGAGCTTTTTCCATTTTTTAAGTTGGATAAATTTTAATACGAAACTACCAATAGCACTTAAAATTATTAATAAATAGGCGCCATATAGATTAGGATTCATTAATGTTGAATACATTCTTCTCATTAAATTTGGAAATTTATCAGCATCAACCCATGTATGCATCTGAATTTCTGTAATAAAAATATATTGATATATACCTATTAAAGCAACAATCAAAGAACTGACTAACATCGCATATATATAATATTTCCACTGTGTAGGTGTTTTTAAGTAGAAACGCATCAAGAAGTACACAATTGCACATTCACCAATCTGATACAAACAACTAGCTACAGAAAATAACCTATTAGAAGATAAAAGAGATGATAAGAAAGTCCAACATACAAAAAGTAGTACAGATAGAAATAAACTATCAAAATGAATATCATATATTTTATGAAATCTAAAGTGATTATACAAAGCCATGCAAGTTGTAATAAAAATAGCTACATCGCCTAATATAGGATGCAATGGAACAGCAATAGCTATAATATAAAGCATATTACGAATATATACGTCAAAACGTGATGTAAAAGATCCCTGTTGTATCATATTCATCATAAAATACTCCTCAGCCAATAGCTTTCTGTCTAAGCCATCGCCGCACTTCCCCTAAAATATACAAAGATCCACATATAGCAACAATATCACCTGTATTAGTTTCTCTTATCGCTTCTTCTAGTGCACTAGATACTGAACTAATAGGGGTGGCATTATTACCAATTCGATTGGCTAAATCTTTTGGGTTTTCACTGCGTTCTAATTGTGATTGTGCTGCAACAGTAAATACACGGTCACCCTCTTTAACTACTTGACTAATAATTTGCGGGATTTCTTTGTCTTTCATAATTGCCATAATTAATGTTTTAGGTTTATTTTGAAACAGTTCTTTATATGTCATTTCAAATGCTTCTGAGCCTGCTGCATTATGTGCACCATCTAAAATAAATGTTCTACCATCTACTGAAAGTATTTCAAATCTACCAGGCCATTCAGTTCTTGCAAAACCTTCACGCATTGTTTCCTCACTAATTTTGCTCTCTTTAGTCATAAGCAAGCGCACTGCCATCAACGCACATGACAAATTCACTGCTTGATGAATGCCGCATAATTTAGTAAACAACATTGCTAGATTGCCGCCTTCATCAGAAATAGTAACCATTTGCCCCTTAGTGTCTCCCACAGTAATCGCGCTGCGACTATCAATGGTAAATGCCTTATTATATACATACAAAGGTGCATGTTTCTCTTGAGCAGTCTTTTCAATGATATCTAATGCTGGTGATTGTGCCGCTGTTACAACTGGCACTCCAGCTTTAATAATGCCAGCCTTATGCTTAGCAATTTCTTCTACAGTTGTTCCACAATATGCAGTATGATCAATCGTCACATTAGTAATGACAGACACTTCTGGGAGTACTACATTAGTTGAATCTAATAATCCACCAAGACCTACTTCGATAACAGCATATTCTACTGTTTGCATTTTAAAATATAAAAATGCTGTGGCTGTCAATAATTCAAATTGTGTAGGATATTCCATGCCTTTCTTCGTTAGCGTATCCACCACATCACGTACATTATCCAATGCATCAGCAAATGCCTCTTCGCTAATCATAGTATCATTAATCATAATACGTTCTGTATAGGACTCTAAATGAGGGGATGTAAATCTACCAACTTTTAAACCACTCATAAACAAAGCATAAGAAATGTAGGCAGCTGTAGATCCCTTTCCATTAGTTCCTGTGACATGAATAATTTTATATGCTCTTTCTGGATTGTCTAATGCATCTAATATAGATTGAATACGTGTTAAACCTGGCTTTATACCAAAGGTTGACGTACTTTCTAAATAGGATATCGCTTCTTCATATGTCATAATCATCTACCTCTATAAAGTTTCTAGAAATGCTTCACGTTCTAACAAAGCTTGTTCTTTTTGCTTGTATTCATCTAGTTTCAAGCGTTCTCCTTCAATAACAGTTTTTGGTGCCTTAGATAAAAAGCCTTCATTATTAAGTTTTTTCTCTAACCTCATAATTTCTTTTTTCACAGATTCTTTATCTTTCATAATGCGAGATTTTTCTTTATCTGCATCAATTAAATCTTTTAACAATAAATATGCTTCTAATCCATTCACAACTGTTACAGTCGCATTTTCAGGTTTTACTGCATCTTTATCTAATATAGTGACTTTTTCTGCCCATGCTAATGTAATAAAATAATCATCATGCTCTGTAATGGTTTTACGCAAGCTTTCATCAGTAATAGATATAATTACTTCACTTCGTTTTCCCATTGGTACATTCATTTCAGCACGCATATTTCGTATGCCTTTGATAGCATCCATAACTATTTCCATCGTTTTGGCTGCCTCTATATTTTCATTAAAGTGTAGTGCCGTAGGCCATTTTGCAATAACAATACTTTCACCTTCATGTGGCAAATGTTGCCAAATATGTTCTGTTACAAATGGCATAAATGGATGTAATAGTTCCAACATATGACGTAAAATAGTTACAAGCAAATATTGAACTGTTTGACGATCTCTGCCTCCTTGTTTGTTATATAAACGTGGTTTAGCTAACTCGATATACCAATCACAATACGTATTCCATATAAAGTCATATACTGTGCTAGCCGCCTCACCTAACTCGAACTTATCCAAATTAGATGTAATATTAGTAACAGCTTCATTATACTTTTCAATTATCCACTTATCAGCTAATGTTAAATCTTCATCATTAGGAGTAAACTGTTCATCAAAGTCATCTAGATTCATCAAAACAAACTTAGAAGCGTTCCATATTTTATTTGCAAAATTTCTATTTGCTTCCACACGTTCCATATAAAATCTCATGTCATTTCCTGGTGTATTTCCAGTAACGAGTGTGAAACGTAATGCATCTGCACCATATTCAGAAATAACATCAAGTGGATTGATCCCATTACCCAAGGATTTACTCATTTTACGGCCTTGACTATCGCGTACTAACCCATGAATAAATACATGTTTAAATGGAATATCTTTTTTAAATTCCAATCCTTGAAAAATCATGCGTGCGACCCAGAAGAAAATTATGTCATATCCGGTAACAAGCACGCTTGTTGGATACCATTGTTTTAATTCAGCAGTTTCTTCAGGCCATCCCATAGTAGCAAATGGCCATAAAGCAGAACTAAACCATGTATCTAATACATCTGGATCTTGGTGAATATGAATACTACCACATTTTGGACAAACATCAATATCATCTCTAGAAACAATAGTTTCACCACAGTCATCACAATACCATGCAGGAATACGATGTCCCCACCATAATTGGCGCGAAATACACCAATCTCGAATCGATTCTAGCCAATTTGTGTATGTTTTAGTAAATCGTTCTGGAACAAACTCAATATGTTTGTCTGTCACAACCTTAAGAGCTGGTTCGGCTAATGATTTCATGGCCACAAACCATTGTTTTGTTGTTAATGGTTCTACCGTTGTATGACAGCGAGAGCAATGTCCGACACTATGATTATGATCTTCAATAGTGGCTAATAGTCCCATATTAGTTAATTCGTCCACAACTGCTATACGGGCTTTCTCACGAGATAAGCCACTAAATTGACCTGCCTTATCATTCATAGAACCATCTAAATTCATAACAATGATTGATTCTAAAGAATGACGTTGTCCCATTTCAAAATCGTTAGGATCATGAGCTGGTGTGATTTTTACACACCCTGTACCAAATGAAGAATCTACATAATCATCTGCAATAACAGGTATTTCACGATTAACAAATGGCAATAATAATTTTTTACCAATCAAATCTTTATATCTATCATCTTCTGGATTAACTGCGACAGCCACATCACCGAACATAGTTTCTGGTCGTGTTGTAGCTACTGTTACAAAGCGATTGCTTTCTCCAATAACTGGATATTTTATATACCATAGATGCCCTGATTCATCTTCATGTTCTACCTCTACATCAGATAGTGCAGTATGACAACGAGGGCACCAATTCGTAATACGTTCGCCTTGATAAATTAACCCTTTTTCATAAAGTTGACAAAATACTTCACGAACAGCTTTTGAACAATGCTCATCCATTGTAAATCTCTCACGACTCCAGTCACAAGATGCACCTAATGATCGTATCTGTTTAACAATAGTATCTCCATATTCTTCTTTCCACTGCCATACACGTTCAATAAATTTTTCTCGGCCTAAATCATAACGTGTTTTTCCTTCTTCTTTTGCTAGCATTTCTTCAACTTTAATTTGCGTCGCAATACCAGCATGATCTGTACCTGGCATCCATAAAACATTATAGCCTTGCATACGTTTAAATCGAATTAAAATATCTTGCAATGTATTATCTAACGCATGCCCCATATGCAACATGCCTGTAACATTAGGAGGGGGCAAAACAATACTAAATGGTTTTTTTTCTGTATCTACTTCCTCATGAAAAAATCCTTTTCTTTCCCATTCTTCATATAGTTTACTTTCAATTTCTTCAGGGTTATAGTTTGTTAAATTTTGATACATGGTTATACTACTCCTATCATCACTACATATATAATTACGAGTACACCTTTTACGATGCTAGTTAAAATCATTCACAGACAATCATTGCTCTTTTGTGGCTATCATGGTTAGCACTAATCTATCATACTATTTTTATAAAAAAAGCCCTCTCGCCCATTAGGACGAAAGAGCTCTACTTCCGCGATACCACCTATATTATTATAAATAACACCATAAACAATAGTAGATATGCCAACACATACTAATACTCGTCATACAATATCAATACTATTCAGCGTATAGTTATAATCACTTTATACTCTATAACGGAGAGTTCCGAAAATAATTACGCATTATCATCAGTACACATCTATACATATTTCATAGGTATAAATGACAATACAATAACTTCACTATTTTAACTCCAAGGCTACCCTAATCATTCTATTTATCACATTTCAGCACATTGTGACTCTCTGTAAAATATTCTGATTATTTTTCCTTCTCAAAGTCTTTACTATCTGCATATTAACCATATTAATAATAACAAAGAAATAAATTTATTGTCAATAAATCTCTATTTTTTCATTATTTTACCTACAATGAATACACTAACCTCATATAACAAAATCATAGGAATTGCAATCATGGTTTGAGAAAACATATCCGGTGTTGGTGATATAACTGCACCAATAATAAAAGCCATAAGAATAAATAGTTTTCGTTTACTTTTTAAGAAACGAGAACTAACTAAGCCTAAATGTGCTAGTAGCATGACAATTAAGGGAAGCTCAAAGATGACACCAAAGGGCAATATAAAAGCAATAACAAAATCAATATATTGTCCAATAGAAAAAAGAGGTAACAACTCATCAGTAGAAAATCCAATAAAAAATTTAACTGCCGCTGGCAATACTAAAAAATAAGAAAATACAATTCCTAAACAAAATAAAATAAGTGCAATGGGAATATATAAATTAGTAATTTTCTTTTCGCCCTTTGTCAGTGCTGGGACAATAAACGCCCAAATTTCATACAGTAAAACAGGCATCGCAATAAGTATACCCCCAACCAATGAAACCTTTAAATATGTAAAAAAAGCTTCAGTAGGTTTCATATAATACAACTTGCCTGCAGGTGCTGTTAAAATAGCGATCAAAGTATCCACATAGTAATATGATATGGCCGCACCAATAATAATAGCAATGACCATAACAATTAAACGTCGTCGTAATTCGGTTAAATGTCCTACTAATGACATATCTCCAGCTTCATTCATAATTTTTTCTTCAATATCAGTATATATTGGCTCTGATGAAGAATTAGTAGTTTTATTTTTCAACTGTTCTTCTTTAATGGTTGCTAATCTTTTTTTATAGTCTAATACGCTATTAATGGAAGGCTTTTTTGGGGGATACTCAAATTGGTGTATATCAAATGATTTCATCATTACACCTTTCTTGTAGCTAAGGCATCAACAGCTTGATACAAAAAAGTTTTACCAGAAAAATCAGGCAATTCCTTTAATGCATGAACAGCCATATTGGTATACTGTTTTTCTACAACTAACGTATTATCAATTCCTCCATGATTAATGACGTATTGGATTAAATCACGTTCATTTCCATCGTGAATATTACAGATAGTTTTATGTAAAAAATCGTAAGTATCCTCATTAACAATACTTAATAATGGATACGTTAACAATCCTTCTCGTAAATCTTTACCCACTGGTTTTCCTGTGGTAGCTTCTGTTTCTCTGTAATCCATAATATCATCAGTAATTTGAAACGCCATTCCTAATGCATGACCATATTTCTTCAATACTGCTGTATCCTTAGCACTCCACTTGCCAAGGATGGCTCCCAATTCCATACAGCCCTCTATAAAATCAGCGGTCTTCTTTTGAGTTTTTGCCATATATCTATCAATACCTTGATCTAGACGATACACATCCTCCATTTGCATAAACTCACCTTCCACCAAGCAAGTTATAATGTGTGCAAATATCTTTAAGTATTCCATATTAGACATACGAGATACAATTTCAAATGCTTTAGCAAACAAATAATCTCCACTTAAAATAGCAACCTTATTTCCTTTTTTGCAATGAATTGTAGTTTCTCCACGACGTATGTCTGCTTGGTCTAGCACATCATCATGAATTAATGTGGCCAAATGCAACATTTCAACAGCTGCGGCAATCTGAATTCGTTCTGTTTCATCAGACTGTCCTGCACAAGCAATTAGCAAACACAATTGTGCTCGTAATCGTTTGCCTCCTGCACTAGATAATGGCGCAATTAATCGATTAAAGTCTTCAGAGCCAGTTGTCAATTCCTTTTCTAAAAATGATTCAACACGAATCAAATCAAACGCAACCGACTCTAGCAATTCCTCTTGTTGTGATTCACTCATTCTTTATCTCCTAAAAGTACTGTATTAATTCGTTGTTGCAATAGTTCGCGCCCACTATGTTTCAATGAACTATATAGAATCGGTGGATTTGTTGTTGGAAAACATTCCTTAATAATTGATATATTTTTTGAACGTTCTTTGTTGTTAAGTTTATCTGACTTAGTAACTACAATTTGTAACGGAACATTCATATCTTGTAACCACTGAAATGCCTCTTGATCAATCGGCAAATTAGGATGTCTTCCATCGATTAACAAACATAATAACATTAATCGTTCAGAATGTAGTATGTAATCCGCTATAAAAGAGCTCCACATATTTCGATTCGTCTTATCAGTTTTTGCATATCCATAGCCAGGTAAATCTACTAAAAACCAATGATATCTACGCTCTTCCTCTTCAGAAATAATTTCTTTGGACTCTACGTCAAAAAAATTAATAGTTCTCGTCTTACCTGGCGATCCACTAACAAGAGCTAATCCTCGATGATTACACAAAGAATTAATCAATGAAGACTTACCTACATTCGACCTTCCTAAAAAGGCGATTTCTATAGTATCACCTTCAGGATATTGGTTTTCTCTTACCGCAGATGCAATATACTTAGCAGCAATAATCCTTGGCCCGTTTTCATATGTTTTCCTTACATAATTAGTTTTTTTTGGCCATATTTTAGTGTTCTTTTTTCTTTTCATCACTTTAACAATGCCTTTGCCAATACATCTTCCATTGTTTTAACAGGGGTAATCGTCAAACCATTCTTTACAGAATCTGGTAATTCATCTATATCTTTTGTATTATTATAAGGAATTAAAACTTCTTTTACGCCATATGCCAATGCAGCCAATAGTTTTTCTTTTAATCCACCAATAGGTAATACACGACCACGTAATGTGATTTCACCAGTCATCGCAATATCAGATCGTACTTTTCTTCCTGTTAAAGCTGATATCATCGCTAATGTCATCGTAATACCTGCTGAAGGACCATCTTTAGGTGTAGCTCCTTCTGGTAAATGAACGTGAATATCTGTAGTTTTATAAAAATTTTCTTTAATTCCCAAATTTTTAGCATTATGACGAATATAACTCATAGCTGCTTGACCTGATTCTTGCATAACTTTTCCCAAGCTACCTGTCAAACTTAATTTACCATTACCAGCCATAGTAGAGGCTTCACAAGGTAGTACAACACCGCCTACTGATGTCCAAGCTAGCCCGCATACTAATCCTACTTGTGCTTCCTTTTCACGCTTTTCTTCCAAATAAATAGGTGCGCCTAAATATGTGTGTAAGTTTTTAACTGTTACTTTTGGTGTAACTGACTCATCGGCTTCAACCAATTTGTAGGCTATTTTGCGACATACTTTTGCGATTGTTTTTTCTAATCGCCGTACACCAGCTTCACGAATATAGTCACTAATAATTTTCTTTAATACTGCATCCGAAATTTTAACTTTATACGATTCTAATCCATTTGCTTTAATTTGTTTTGGTACTAAATACCGCTTAGCAATTTGCAACTTTTCTTCATCTGTATAACTAGATAATTGAATAACTTCCATGCGGTCCATTAAAGGTTGTGGAATATTGGCTCCTACATTAGCCGTAGTAATCCAAAATACATCAGAAAAATCAAAAGGAATTTCAATAAAATGATCACTAAATGTTTTATTTTGCTCTGGATCTAACACTTCTAATAAAGCAGATGAAGGATCTCCCTTATAATCAGATGCTAATTTATCAATCTCATCAAGTAAAAACACTGGATTTTTAGTACCAGCGTGTTTAATTCCTTGAATCATGCGCCCTGGTAAAGCGCCGATATATGTGCGTCGATGTCCACGAATTTCAGCTTCATCTCTAACGCCGCCTAATGAGGCTCTAACAAATTTGCGATTTAAAGCTTCCGCAATAGAGGCTGCTAATGATGTTTTGCCGACACCTGGTGGACCTACTAAGCAGAGAATAGATCCGCCTTGTCCACCATTTAATTTACGGACCGCTAAAAATTCTAGAATTCGTTCTTTAATACGCTCCAATCCAAAATGATTTTCATTCAATATCTGTTCTGCTTTTTTAATATCTAACGAATCTTTCGAGTAATTTTTCCACGGTAATGAAAGAACCCAGTCAAGATAATTTTTTAAAATATTAGCTTCCGGCATCATAGATGGCATACGACTGTAACGAGAGATTTCTTTATCAATTCGATCATGAATATCTGTATCTAAATTTAATTTATTTAATTCTTGTCGTAACTCTTCTGCTTCTGCGTCAGGATCCCCTTTGTCACCTAACTCATCATGAATAACACGAATTTTTTCACGTAGGAAATATTCTTTTTGTGCTTTTTCCATTTGTTGACGCACACGATTATTAATAGAATTTTCTAAATCATTAATTTGCAATTCTATATTTAAAATACCAACGACTTTATTTAACCGACTGCTTACAGATAGTTCATCTAATAATTCTTGATGTTGTTTCTTACCTATTGGCAATAAAAAAGAAACTTGATCTGCCAAATTAGATGGATCTGTTAAATTCAAAATATTAGTAGCCACATCCTCTGCAATCGTTTTAGAGTCATCGGCCCAGAGAGCAAATTTTGATTGCACCAATCGTCGATATGCTTCCAATTCAATATCATCGCCCATAAGAGAATCAACTTGATGGTATGCAACCTCATAATAGGGGTCCATGGAAGTAATATTATCAACATGAATACGTGAAAGACCTTCTACGAGAATACGAAGTACTCCACCTGGTAATCTAAGCATTTGTTTGATTTTTACTATAACACCCATAGATGCTAAATCAGATAATACAGGATTCTCAATCGAATCATCTTTTTGTGATGTTACCGCTAATATGCGATCATTCGCCATAGCTTGTTCTACGGCTCTTATTGATTTATCTCTTCCAATATCAAGATGGATCACTAAACTTGGATACACTACCAAACCTCTTAGTGGAACTAATGGTATCACAGTATCAATAGAATTCATAAACCCTCCTTTTCCTACCTATTAATAAAAGAAACCCATTCCAATAATCGAAATGAGTTTCTTTACCTATTCTTTCAAGTTATATACTTGGTCCGACTCATTTTTTGAGTATTGGTTCACTTAGACCTTTTACAGAATCTCTAGTAATGATACACTCCTTAATAGTGTTATCAGATGGAGCTTCATACATAACATGTTTCATTACTTTTTCAATAATTGCACGTAAACCACGGGCACCTGTATTACGTTTTAATGCTTCGTCCGCAATTTCTTCTAATGCCTCTCGTTCGAAGGTAAGTTTAACACCATCTAACGATAACATTTTTTCATATTGCTTAGTCAAGGCATTCTTTGGTTCTGTTAAAATACTTATCAAAGCATCTCTATCCAATGAATCAAGCGTTACCATAACAGGCAAACGACCAATAAACTCTGGTATTAAGCCAAATTTCTGTAAATCTTCTGGCACAACTTGTTTCAAAATTTCAGAAATATTTTTTTCTTCTTTCTTTTTCACATCAGCACCAAAGCCTAATGTTTTAACGGCTGTCCGTTTCGATATTACTTTATCCATACCATCAAACGCACCACCACAAATGAATAAAATATTAGTTGTGTCAATCTGTATTAATTCCTGATTAGGATGCTTTCGTCCACCTTGCGGTGGTACAGATGCTACAGAGCCTTCTAAAATCTTTAATAATGCTTGTTGCACACCCTCACCAGAAACATCACGCGTAATCGATGGATTTTCAGATTTACGAGCAATTTTATCAATTTCATCGATATAAATAATGCCACGCTCTGCCCGATCAATATCATAATCTGCTGCTTGTATTAGTTTTAACAAGATATTTTCTACATCTTCACCTACATAGCCAGCTTCTGTTAAACTCGTTGCATCGGCAATAGCAAAGGGAACTTCTAACATCTTAGCAATCGTTTGTGCTAATAATGTTTTACCACTCCCAGTGGGGCCAATAAATAAAACATTCGATTTTTGTAGTTCTACATCATCTACCATATTATCAGTTTGCAACCGTTTATAGTGATTATAAATAGCCACTGACAAAGAAATTTTTGCCTCATCTTGACCAATTACATATTGATCAAGATATTCTTTTATATCTTTTGGTTTAGGTAACTTTTTTAGATCCAATTCGTTATGTTCTTGTTCTTCTAATTCCACATCAACGATATGTTGGCATACTTCTATACATTCATCACAAATAAATACGTTCGGTCCTGTTACTAATTTGCGAACTTCCTCGCTAGTACGTCCACAAAAACTGCAACGTCTAACTTCTTTCTCGTCTTTTTTCAAGAGCTCCTCCGTTATTCTTTAGTTACACCAGGACGCGTTAGTACATTATCAACCAATCCATAAGAAACAGCCGTTGCCGCATCCATAAAATTATCTCGTTCTGTATCATGTTTAATAACATCCATTGGCTGTCCTGTGTGTAATACTAATAACCCATTCAACTCTTCTTTCATGCGAAGAATTTCACGAGCATGAATTTCAATATCTGTCGCCTGACCTTGAACACCACCTAATGGTTGATGAATCATGATACGGGCATGGGGAAGTGCATAACGTTTTCCTTTAGCACCAGCCGTTAACAAAATAGCTGCCATGCTAGCTGCGGAACCAACACAAATAGTAGATACGTCAGGCTTAATATACTGCATCGTATCATAAATAGCCATTCCAGCTGTAACTACACCGCCAGGGCTATTAATATACAAATGTATATCTTTATCAGGATCTTCTGCTTCTAAAAACAACAATTGAGCAATAATACTGTTTGCCATTGTATCATTAACTTCACCACTTAAAAAGATAATTCTATCCTTTAATAGACGGGAATAAATATCATAGGACCGTTCTCCACGTCCACTTTGTTCTACTACAATAGGCACATACATAACTACACCTCAATCAATATCTATCAGATTATTATTTAGTCGCACCTTCAGCATTATCTACAATAAACCGTGCTGCTTTTTTGCGCGCTACTGAACCAACTAACATAGATACACGGCCTTCTTTAGTAATAATGTCCCACACTTCTTTTGGATCTGCGCCGAAATTCTGTGCCATAGTAAAAATTTCACGATTCATATCATCAGGAGTCACTTCAATATTTTCAGTTTTCGCAACTGCATCTAATACTAAATCTGTACGAACATTTTTTGCTGCAGTGTCAGCATATTCTTTTCTTAATTCATCAACGGTCTTGTTAGAGAATTTCAAATAATCATCGAGTTTTAATCCTCGACCTTCCATGTTCATGGCTAATTCTTGAATCATTTGATCGATTCGTTGTTCTACCATAACTTCTGGAATTTCCACAGTTGCATTTTCAACAGCTTGTTTAATTAATTCAGCATTATATGCGTCAATAGCACGATTTTCTGCATCTTCTTCCATTTTTTTACGAAGATCCGCTTTTAAATCAGCTATAGTTTCATACGAGGAAGCTTCTTTAGCAAATTCATCATTTAATTCTGGTAACTCTTTACGTTTAATATCATGTACATGACATTCAAATTGAGCTTCTTTGCCAGCTAATTCTTTAACAAAATATTCTTCTGGGAAAGTCACTTTAACAGTTACATCATCACCAGCTTTAGCACCAATCAATTGTTCTTCAAAGCCAGGAATGAAGTTGCCAGATCCAATTTGTAATGGATATGATTTTCCTTCACCACCATCAAATGGTTTGCCATCAACAGTACCAGCAAAATCAATGACTGCAAAGTCACCTTGTTCAAGTGTTGCACCCGCTTCTGCCACTACCATTTTAGCCTGTTGTTCTGCAATATTTTTCAACTGTTCTTGAATTTGTTCGTCCGTAACAGTAGCATCTTGTTTAGTCGCTTTTAATGCTTTATAATCACCTAATGTTACTTCTGGTTGTTTTGTCAACGTAGCTTTAAAAACTAAATCTTTACCTTCTTCAAATGTGATTCTTTCAATTTCTGGATCTGTAACAGGAATGATATCATTTTCTTTAAGAGCCTGGTTATAACTTGTTCCCGCTAATAATTCAAATGCTTCTTCCATGATAGCTTCTTTACCGAAGTTCATTTCCAAAATACGACGAGGTGCTTTACCTTTACGGAAACCAGGAATATTAGCTTGAGATGCAATACGTTGACATGCTTGTTTAATACCTTTTGCCACTTCTGTAGCAGGCACTTCAATTGTTATTTCTACCTTATGTTGGTCAACAGAATTTACAGTTGCTTTCATTTAAAATATGTCCTCCTTGAGGGGCGTAGTGCCCAAATCTCTCTAGTATATTATGCATTACTCATCATATCATAAAAGGAATATGATTGCAAATTTTCAAACCTATAACAAATAAAGCAAGGGATTCCCGTACAATCCCTTGCTTTATCCTTCTATATTTAACCTTCCGTTGCGATCAATTTCATAATATCATGGCGTGATAGCATACCTACCAATTTTCCATCTCTATTCACAACAGGAAGATTTTTTAAATGTTGATCTACCATAACTGCTACAATTTCTTCTACATCTGTATCAGGCTTTGTAGTAATTACATCCTGATTCATTAAATCAACCACTTCTGTAGCTAACAACTTTTTAAATTGCTCATTGTATTCACCGATACCATTATAATAGATACTTGCTCCTAAAATATTAACATAATGTGGTGCATGTGGTTTAATCTTCTTATACAATAAATCGCCTTCTGAAATAATACCTATTACGATATTATCTTTAGTGACAACTGGTATGGCTGTTAAATTATGCTTAACTAATAAATGAGCTACATCCTCTATACGTGTGGTTTTTTCAACGGATACAGGATATTTATTCATAATGTCAGATACTTTCATAAAAACGCCTCCTATTTCCTTCTTATATTATTACTATTCGACGCGTTATATAAAATTCCTGTTATATAGTCATAAAAATTTATCATCTCACCAATGATATGGTTCCCCACGATTGATTTTACAAGTTCTATAAATTTGTTCAACCACTAACAAGCGAACCATCTGATGCGTAAACGTCATTGGACTTAACGACAATTTAAGGTTCGCCGTGTTCCTCAGTTCCTCACTAACCCCAAAAGGGCCACCAATAACAAATACCATCTCACTAATTCCAGATACTTCAAGATTACTTATATGGGTAGCCAACATCTCAGAGGACATAGTTTTGCCATATACATCAAGCAAAACAATATACGCCTGTGACGGTATGCGCTTTAATAAACGTTTCCCTTCATCAATCACCGCTTGTTGACGCTCTGTATTACCTGCTTTATCACCCATTTTACTTTCATTTAATTCCACAATAGTGATTCCGCCATACACACGCATGCGTTTCACAAATTCTTCTACACCGTCACGTAAATACTTTTCTTTTAATTTTCCTATGCAAACAATAGTAAAATGCATATATCGAGCCTCTCTGTCACTATTCAAAATTACATGCTATCACCACTAAAAGAAGTTAACTAAAAAACTTATAATTCATACAACTTAGATTATCATTTCCGAATCAATTAAAAATCTTTTTAATTAGTAATATCAATACCCTTTTCTCAAACAATCTAGCAACTAGTTCATTATATGATAATCATCGTAAAATCTTAATGGCAAAAAGTTGCACACGTTTTTATTACATGCGCCCTACAGTGTAAAAGCTACCTACTCATTAGCGTTTATGTTTGCTTCGCACCATTGCCAGTTCTTTTGCCAATGTTTCTACACGCGTACTACTCAATTGATTGGCTACTGTTTCAGCAATAGAGCGATATTTTTTAATACCCATTTCATTAGTTTTTACATGTATCTTTTTTTCTTCTTTGTAATGTGCATTGCTTGGTGTTATCATCGATATACATGTATTAGGTTGTCCATGTTGCAATCTCATTTCTTTACCAATACGTATACCACCCTTAACCAGCATATTTCCCACAGTTTGTGTAACGCGAACTGATGTATTATTGTTTTCTGACCTATGTGCCAAAACAACTTCCATAAATTTAGGACGTTTCATCATCAATAGTGCCTGTGCCGCATGTTCATTACTCAAATGTCCTTCTTCACCAGCGACACGTTCTTTCAGATAAAAAGGATATGGTCCTACCTTTAATAAATATGGGTCATAATTAGCTTCCAAGACTAATTTCTGACTGTCATCTAAATGATATAATATAGTATCTGTCACTATCCCTGTATCAGTTACTATAGTTGCTTTTTCATCACCGGAAATATACGATGCACCTAACGGATCCGCTGCATCATGAGATACAGAAAATGGTTCAATGGTAAGTTTACCTACTACAAAGGATGATCTAGTAATCCGATGAATGCGATGACTCGGTACATCTTGTTTTCGTAAAATCTCTCGCCAGGTCCCTTCCTTTGTATATACAGGTACATCATATTGTTTCAACATTTGACGTAATCCTACCACATGGTCTGCATGCTCATGACTAATAAAAATTCCCTCTAAATTCTGTATATCTAGCCCTAAGTTTTTTAATCCTTGTGTAATTCGTCTAGCACTAATACCCACATCATGCAATAAAATACTCTTCCCGTATTCAATAACCGTACAATTTCCTTTACTACCACTCGCCAAAACATGAATGCGCAAATGTGTATCTTTCAAATCATCTTTCACTGACTAACTCCTAAAAATAGGTGGCAATGTGACACATCACCACCTGTTATATTTATTTAATAGCTGCATAAATCTGATTATCGCCCCAATGGTCTTTAATAATACGCCACTGGGCTTTTTTTGCTCTCAACCAAGTCACATGAGTAGATGTTTCAAATACATCAATTCTGTCAATGTAAAACGCCCCTGTATTTGCCCAATAAATTAAATCATCATGCTTTTTAAAATATACATCATCCATAACTGCAGTACTATTAGTACTAGCTGGGCTAAGATTAAATCGATTCATTTCATCAAACACAATTTCAATCGCGGGTACATCTTTATCTTGCCGTTGAAAAATCATGCGAACACGGCGCTTTGCATTAACTGGATACATTAATAATGATGGCATAACAAATGCCCCACTTGTATATGACATTTCAGTCAACACACTACCTGTGAAAGAATGAAACACATCCATTAGTTCATCAATATCTTCTTGTGAAGTAATTTTATGCCAAGTCATAATAGCCTCCTATTCTGTGATTGTACGATTGAGATTACCACTAGAAAATGCTTTTAAATCTATACTAACATATAAAAATCCAAGGGACTCAAAATACCTTCTTACTTTATTTCGAAATGGTAAATCCATAAATTTATCAAATTCACGTTCTTCTACTTCAATACGTACTATAGTTTCATGGTATCTTACTCGGTACGCTCCGTCAAGGAAAGGCTTTAAAAATTTTTCTCCTCTTTTGATTTTATCTACTATATCTCGTGTAATCTCATATTCATAAGGAACACGTGTAACCAAACATGGTGAACTCGGTTTATTCCAAACAGAAAGTCCTAACGAATAAGCCGCATTTCTAATCTCTGCTTTTGTAAGGCCTATTTTCAAAAGTGGACTACTCACCATATCTAATTGTTCTAAGGCCTTCATACCTGGTCTATAGTCTTTACTATCATCTGCATTAGTTCCATCTAATACCCATTTTATATGATTTTCTTTAGCCCATTTGCATAAAAAAGAATATCGATGATATTTACAAACATAGCAACGATCAATTGTATTAGATATAAACTCTCTAACAGCTAACTCATCAATATAGATATGACGATGAGATATACCGATTTCTTTTGCTAACTGGATTGCCTCAGCGAATTCATCTTCTGACGATGTCGGTGATACTATAGTAAACGCAATCGCATTCTTTCCCAGTACATGATAAGCTATTGCAGCAAGTAACGTACTGTCTACACCGCCAGAAAAAGCTACTACGACAGATTCTAACCCTTGTATGTATGTGCGTAAGTTACATAATTTTTCTTCTAATGTGTCATACATAAATACGTTTTACTAGTTACCTCCTTCTATATATGCGTTCATACGATCGATAAAATGTTCCATATTAGCTTGTAAATTATCACTATACCTGAACATATCTCCACCAATCAAAAACATAGTATCCGGACCATATAAATCTAGTAATTCATCCAATCTTGCATCGGTAACACCACCACCAGGTGCAGGACAAGCAGAACGAATAATTTCATTATCTTTTATGCTGTAGTGATGAATTTTTTTACATTGTTCTGCAGTAAATGTAAATCGACCACCATACGATACAAAGACTGGCATATCTGCACCGAATAAACGTGGCAATAAACCTAACCACAAATAATCCGCAATGCCAGATGTACCAGGCAATGCAAATCCGCCTAGCATCGCCGGATGGCTAATAATTGGCAACCCCAACGATTTGTCTTTAGCTAACACTTGTAACCACCCAAACCCCACTAAGCCAGGTGTAATCATTAAGGCAGTAGCACCTAGTTCTTTAGCTTTATAAGCTCTTTCTAATACATCTCCTCCATCACTAGATATATTAGCCGCATACAAAGTATGTCCTCCTATTTTTTCATTACCTTCGTGTACGCTATCTGCACAACGCTTAACACGCTCTACAAATCGGCTAAAACATTGATTAGTAATGCCATGATCATCTTTGATTACGTCAACTCCGCCCAGCGTATAAGAATGACACATTTTAGCCAAGGTATTCGTATTTGAGCCTAAAGGTTTTATAACTGCTTGTATCATAGGTCGTTTAGGCACATGTAACAACGTACGCAATCCAGATAAACCAAATCGTGGGCCTCCAAAGTGCATCAACAAACTCTTAGGTAATGATAATTCAACTACCCATATATGTGGTTGTAGAGAGGAGTTTCCAAACACCACATTCAAAAATTGAGTAACCTCAAATGCCGTCAATTCAACATTATATGCAATTTTAGCCAAGTAAAACCCATTATCTACAGGACTTAATTCTACGAGTTGTCCAACTACCTCATTTTGTAATATTGGATCTGTAACTAATTCATAGGGAAATTCTATTGTTTGTTCCACTTGCACAGACCAAGCAATCATTTTGGCTGTTTCATAGGAATCTGCTTCTATCTGATAGGACACAATAAACTGTTCCATAACAATACCTTCTTTATAATTTATATATAACACATAACCACATGATATAACATCTACTGTTATATAAAATAGATATTATCGATAATTAATCATACCATTGTTAGAAACAAATGGGCAACTACTATCATATAAGTACTTTCAATTGTAAAATATCCCGTAAACTATATATCTAACTCATGAGAGGCATGCCGCCTATCAGTAAGATGTGTAATATATTTTGACGCTAATATATCTACACCTTTCTTATTATATATATATCTTAAAATTATGATTCATCAGCTTCTGTTTGTCCCTATATAATTTATTTTCTATAGATACTAACAATATGATAGTATATTTCTCATACTATGTGATAAGTTTTATATTATTCACGCCATTAACCTCTATGACATGTTATCGTTATCCACAATTTCACATATCTGTACAGAATTTTTCTTAGTTTTAAAATTTTTACAATCACATCTACACGAGTGTTAATTATGTCTATGTAAGGCATAAAAATAATAGCTACGCATCGTTCAATGAATGCGTAGCTATTATTCCAATCTTATTATTATGCGTTCGCTCATGTTTTTCCTAAATTAGCGCACTCTTCTTTTGCGCTATCATCTGGTTCGCCTAATACAGCATATCCAGGTTCTACCAATGTGGCACCAGCCTCAGTAATGCGATTACCCCATTCTTCTAGCCAGGTACCGCCCCAACCATAAGAACCAAAGATAACAATTTTTTTACCAGATAATTTACCTTCTAGTTCTGTGTAGAAAGGTTCAAATTCGGTTTCCTCTAATTGTTCTGCGCCCATATCAGCACAACCTAATGCTAGTTTATCATAGGCAGCTGCTTCATCAACAGATATTTCGGATACTGATTTTACTTCCACTTCCTGACCAGCAGACTTGATTCCTTCCGCTACTGCTTCTGCCATAGCTGCTGTATTACCTGTACCAGACCAATAAATTACACCAATCATTGTAAACCTCCTATGCTGTTTTAGCTACTAAGGAACTAAAACTTTTACCATTAACTTATAGCATGATGATATACTTTCCATTCACCACATAACTGATAATTTTGTCCTTTACTCGCAATGAAATGAATGACATCATTTAAAGGATATCCAAGAAATAGTCCAATTTCATGAGGAAAACTAATTTCTGTTTCCATACGATGACGCAAATGAAGCAACAAAGCTTCCAAAGGGTCATCTTCCTGGTATCCATACATACTAAGAAATCCGATGTGTTGATGCTGTCGCACATACTCCTCTAATTGTTTTTTACGAAACACCAATAATAATCGACGTTCTTTACATGCACACAACTGGAAAAAATATAGTCCCTTTTCGTTAAATTGAAAATTATAGTCATTTATAATTTTACATAACTGTGCTGACATTTCTTGTGGAATCGATACAAGATTAGCAATTTTAATTCCACGAATAGTGGGTGCACAATGATATCCAATAATTTGCTCTATGGAATCCATTATCATTACCTGCCTTACTATATTCTGAGATGAAAGCACTTACTTTCTATTGTCATACTATCAATTTCAACCACATCATACGATAATGTGATTTTATTTATCTGATATGCCCATCATATAACAAATGATAGCTATTGTCAATAATATTGATATTTACTTTCAAATTTATATTTTCTATTCAACGCTATTACAATTTTTTAGCTATATACTACCTTTTTAATACCATTATTTTTCAATTTATTAACAATACATCTTTATTTATAAGTATTCTACATCTATCATTCTTCACATAAGTATAATTAAAAATGCGCCTCATTAGTTGCTACTATCAATACCAGCAACAATAAGACGCATAGTGAATAACTATTCAATTATTTTTCTATTCGGAAAATAGGCCCAAATTTCTGCCATAATTCGTTGTCATTAGTAGCATCAAACACAATGAATCGCGCTACTAATCCAGCATATTTATCTTCATATAATATAACATGAATGATTTCTTGATACGCAATACTATCCCTAAAGGATGTAATTTGAAGCGTACCTGTATAGACGCCATGTTGTTTTACCATAGGCGCTAATAGTGTATATGGTACGACTCGATTATAACTATTATTATTAATAGCTTCCGCCAAGACCTGTATATTATCATATTCACTTGCATTTGATACAAGACCCAGATTAACTAATCCACGTGTTCCCAAAAAAACGTCTGCTACGATCCCATACTTCATAGCATTCGCCTCTTGATATGTCAACATATATGTATCAGCATGTAACAAACCGAAATCCAATAACCATTGTTTTACATCTGTTTGGCTAAAATTTTGTGTTAATAATGCACGAGGATTCCCTTTATAGAGAGTAGTCCCTGTTGGCAATTTTGCTTGCGACAAAGTCATCTGTCCTAAACTAGTAGCGCCAACATTCATACAGATCATAAGCATAATACACATCAATGTAAGACTTATAATATTTTTATATTTCATATATGGCTCCTACTTATTATTTTTTTGTTTTTTCGCCCAACTATCGCGTAATCCTACAATACGATTGACGATAATATGATTGGATGTACTATCTATATCCGTTACATAGTACCCTTGTCTCATAAACTGATAATGATCACCTGGTACTGTAGATGCTAGGAATGCTTCTCCTTTCGCTTGATGAATTGTTAATGAGTCTTGATTAATTTGGTTTAAGAAATCTACATTTTCTTGAACATCTTCTTTTAATAAATGTTCATATAAACGTGCTTCTATGTCTACCGCATTGTTTGCATCTACCCAATGCAAAATTCCTTTCACCTTTTTAGTGCAGCCAGTTCCGCTTTTACTTTCTGGATCATAGGAGCAATGAATTTCAATAATATGTCCGTCTTCATCTTTAATAATGCTTTCACATTTAATAATATAAGCCCCTTTTAAACGAACCTCTTTATCTGGTGCCAATCGAAAGAATTTTTTTACAGGTACTTCCATAAAGTCATTTCTTTCAATATATAACTCACGACTAAATGTTACCTTTCTAGTACCCATTGTTTCATTTTCAGGGTTATTCTCTAGCGTTAACACTTCACTTTGACCTACTGGATAATTGTCGATAATCACTTTAACAGGATCAATAACAACCATCGGTCTTGGTGCCTTTAATTTTAAATCTTCACGAATACAAAACTCAAGTAATGCAGAGTCAACAATACTACCTGACTTAGCTACACCAATTCGTTGACAAAAATCACGTATAGATTCAGGTGTATACCCACGACGACGCAATCCAGAAATAGTAGGCATACGAGGATCGTCCCAACCACTTACTAATCCATTCTCAACTAAAGCACGCAATTTACGTTTACTCATAACCGTATTAGTCATGTTCAAACGTGCAAATTCTATTTGTCGTGGTTTTTCTGTATCTTCCCAGTCTTCTAGTATCCAATCATATAAAGGACGATGTACTTCAAATTCCAATGTGCATATAGAATGAGTAATTCGTTCAATCGCATCTTCAATAGGATGTGCAAAATCATACATTGGATAAATACACCACTGTGTACCTGTCCGATGATGTTCAGCGTGAACGATACGATATAATACTGGATCGCGCATCACAATATTAGGATCGGCCATATTAATTTTTGCACGAAGTACTTTTTCTCCATCCCCAAACTTTCCTTCTTTCATAGCCGCAAACAATGCTAAATTTTCCTCTACAGAGCGATTGCGATACGGACTATCTATACCTGGTGTAGAAAAATCTCCTCTATGTTGATGAATTTCATCAGCTGTTTGATCATCCACATACGCTTTACCTAGAGTAATTAACTTTTTAGCGTACTCGTACATAATATCAAAATAGTCAGAGGCAAAAAATTTACGGTCCCCCCATGAAAACCCTAACCATTTTACATCTTCTTCGATGGATTTAACATACTCCACATCTTCTTTCGTCGGATTAGTATCATCAAATCGTAAATTAGTGAGGCCACCATAAGCAAGTCCCAATCCAAAATTTAAACAAATTGATTTAGCATGCCCAATATGTAAATAGCCATTAGGTTCTGGTGGAAATCGAGTATGTACACGGTTTCCATAGGTTCCTTCTTCATTATCTTTATTAATAGCAGCTTCAATAAAATTGACTGTTTCTACTACTTCTGCTTCTGCATGATTTACATTATTATTCGTTTCCAATAAACTCAACCTCCATGTAGTCTATACTATTTCATTATTTTACCATATATAACAGGTAATCGCCTACTATATTTACTAATAAGACTTAATAATGTATATAACGCCTTAAAGGATATTTATAGTGTTATGCAATGATATCCATGTTCTTCTCACTCACCCTATAATGAGTACCTATTCATGGCAGTTCTTAAAGTGATGCTTTTTATACTATATAAAAATTCTATGTATCTAACTAGTATACTATCATCTTCACATATAAAATCTAATATACGTCTTATAATGAATCATTTATAGCAAATTTTCTCATATCATGCATTCTATATGACGACTATATACTCTTACAAACTATTCTGAAGTTCCTTAATCATACGCGTAACCGTTACACTATCTATTTCTTTTATGCATCTCTCTGTGAAAGCCGTTGACATAGGTACTAATAAGCATTTATCCGTTTCTAGTAATTCCTTAGAAACAAATCCATTTTCTACAGCTAGTGCTGCATAATTAAGTTTTCCTTCATATAAAGCTTTTCTTAATGCCTCTAGATTAATTTGGTCCGTTGTAGTAGCAGAAATAAATACAGCATCGTCTTTCATAGCATTAAAAAATGACGTATTACACATAACGTTTTTAGAGTTTCTATCGCTATTTATAACAATTACCACATCACTATGAGCAAGTAGGTCGTCCAATTCACTATACGTGGTCATGAATAATTTATCATCATTTCTTGGTGACTCATTATGATAAACTACTGTCATTCCAAAAGCACGTGCTCTACGCGAAATAGAAATACCTATATCATCCATACCTATAATACCTAATGTAGAGCGACTTAAATCTTTTCCTTTACTCATAGTAAAAGAGGAAATTTTTGTATCTGTTAATTGAACAATCCTATTCTCCATAATGCGGCGACTTACTATACCCATTAAAATAGTAATAAATTCTGCTATACTTTCATTACTTGCTGGTGTAGACATAGGTACAAAACGAATATGTAAAGGCGACAATTCTCTAGTCCTTACATTATGGTAAGTAGGAAATGATTGTATAAGTACCTTTAAATTTGGTGTCCTTTTAAGTAGGTCATTATTAATTGTTAGCCATGGATTAAAATTACATAATCCCACTGCCTCATACAACCACTCTTCTACTACATGAGTTGGCATATTCTCTGCATCCGTCCAAAGCTTAACGTCAAACACTTCTTTTAATGGAGTTAACACCTCATCACTCATGTATCCATTCACTACAATCTTTGATTTCATAAAGCACCCTTTCCTATTTTACATACTGTAATAGACTTATGTATCTATTCAATATTCACTTACTACATGATATATACGTAATACCATATATCTATCTAAGAACTAATTCTATACGAATCATCATAATGGTTTGATTCCTTATAGAGTAAGTATTTTTAATTTTTTAATTTTCTATTATATACTATAGAACTGATAAAATAATATATATGCTGATACTACCTTTATACTTAATCTATCCCCTAGTAAAAAATACTTATATACGCCCATATATAACAGCATGTACCTACTTTTATATGATTTATAATTAGTGTATAAACAACTTGTACATCTAGAAAAATAATCATTTACAAAGTTAGACAGTACATACTATCATTTTCTACTATTGATTACTATATGAGTATGTACTATGTAAAAGCATAGACTATATAGTTTAATGATTTTCTAGCCAATCAATGTCTACAGTTCTAAGTCTGTATGTATACTATTAACATATCTTCTAGTTATTGTTTCTATATTTCAAAGTTTATTTTCCTTATTCTCTACTACTATACAATTAACAGTTTGCTTGAACCAGTGGTTCTCAAAACACTTTGTATAGCATTATAAGACTATTTCATCATAATTGTAACAGTACAATACAAGTTACGTAGTTACTCATTTATATACAATAAAAGGAATGCAACTAAATATACATTTTACATCTTTATTGCAATCCCTTTATATCTATATTTAATTCAATACTATGGAACAAATCAAATACAATCGCTCGTACTACTTTATTAAGAGCCGGTGAAAATGCGTCATCAACTGTTGTAACAGCGGTACTAAGATTATCAAGACCTTTTCCATGTTCCATTTGATTAATAAAGTGTCTAATCCCACCAGAACCTAGGTGATGAGTAATAATCATTTTATTAGTTTCTTTTGTTGCCATTTCTTTGCGTGGGGCAACTTTCATGGCTGTTCTACCTATAGAGAATAACTTAGCCACCTTGTTATTTGGTAATACTGTATGAACCCCATAAGCAATCATTTCATGGTAAATACGGCTATCTCTCATTAATGATTGATATACATTTTCTCCATGTGAAAGAGAATTTGGTTTATATTTTTTCTCTAGGTGTTCTAACGCACTGAACCAAATACCAAGAATTTTCATCTTTTCTGACATGGTAACTTTATCATTACGGAGAGCTTCTAAGATTTTTTTCTTAAAGGTTATATACGCATTACTATGTTTGTATCCATCTTGAATTTGGAAATCAGATTTCTTGAATGTGTCAATTACATTGGCTGAATCACGCCATCCTCTAAATTGTCCTGAATCACTCGGAACAATTCGTCTTCTGTCCACATTTCCTGCTCTTCCTCCCAGCGTTCTTCCGCTTTTATCAATAGGCTCATATTGTAAGCTTGATGCCAAAGTGTAGCGTTCCAGTCTTTCATCTTGTAACCCTGCTCGTTTAGAGTGTACTCTGCTATTGCCATCATTAACGCTGTTTCTTGTTGCACTTCGATAAAGCGGTCTCGTTTTGGTATTCCCATTATATCTAAGCATTTCCTCATAATCGGAACTACTTTCAACACTTTGTCCCTTGGTACGCCCCAGTCCTGTGCTAGGTTCGTTAGACTTAATACTTCCCTTACTGTTTCCATTGGGGATAAATCGTCCACCGTACTGCCCTTGATATTCGCCATTATACGCACTCTCCTTTGCTAATGTTACAACTGTATGATATAAACCATCTAATGTTTTGCGTTTACTTTTATTTTTGCTTTCTAAGACATTACATACTATGTCTTGTAGTAATTTATAAATTAGTCTATATCTGATGTACAATGAGCACATTTTGTTGCTTCCAAAGGAATTTCTGATTTACAGAATGGACACGTTTTAGTCGTTATCTTCTTTTCTTTTTCTTCTCGACTCATAATCGTTGTTACCAATCGAATTAACATAAATACAACGAAAGCTAATATGATGAATTGTACTAGATCAGTAATAAATGATCCATATGCAAATACGGCACCTGCTTTTTTAGCCGTTGCAAGATCTGCTCCATTTTCTTGTGCTACTAGCGCCGCACTATTTAAAGGCAAATACATATTGTTGAAATCAATACCTGCAGTAAGAAGACTAATAATAGGCATAATCAAATTATTGACAATTGAATTCACCAGTCCTGTAAAAGCGGCCCCAATAATCATGCCTACTGCAAGATCAATCATGTTCCCTTTAAATGCAAATTTTTTAAATTCTTTTAATAACGCTTTCATAAGGTACCTCACTTATATCACATATAGAATACTAACATCACCTATGTATCATCTCACTAGTATGATAGATTATTATTTTGCTTTTCTATCCTCAATAACTTTTCCTTCCACGACTTTGCTCCCCTCTTTTAATCGAGCTAGCATAACAGAAGCAATAAACATAACAACACCAGCTATCACGGTAGAAATAGCTAATCTTTCATCAAAGACAACAAATCCGAAGAAGGAGCTAAAAAATACACCGATATATTGTAAAAATTGTGCTACTACTGCGTTGGTAGTAATGAATGCACCAGTTAGGAAAAATTGAGCTACAATAGAAATGGCACCAATACCGATAATATAGCCCCATTGTATCATATCGGGCATGATGAAAGTTTGGAACGTGCACATACCTACTATACCTGCAACCATTCCGGCAATCATGAAATAGGCCATAATTTCAAAAGAACTATGACGTCCATGTTTACTAATACTACGAATAGTTGCATAGGCCGCCGCTGAAAGAGCAGCTCCTAAGATAGCAATCAGTGCAGGCCAGCCAAAAGCTGCAGAATAGCCAAATGGGTTTACCATGACCATAACTGCTACAAAAATCAATATCAACCATATAGCAGATCCCTTTGGAATACGTTCTTTTAAAAATAAAGCACTAAAAATAAAGACAAATATACCAGACAATTGGAATAATATAGAAGCATCAGACATTTTCATATAAATAAGTGCTATAAAATTAAATAACATGGCAACGCCACCATATAGGCCACGCATCACGAGAAGTCCTCTATCTTGCTTCGAGAACTGAATTCCCTTACATCTCATATAGGCTAATACCGCAATTGAGCCAATCAACCCTCTAAAAAAAGCAATTTCACTAGATGGCAATGGTGGCGCCATATGATAATTACCTAATACTTTAACGAAAAGATTCATTAAACTTAATAAAAAAGCTGATGCTACAGCAAAACAAAAACCTTTTTTCATGGGATAAGTTCCTCCTACTACTAAGAAACCGCCCTTCATATCATGAAAGGCGGTTATATGGTATATCAAGATGACAACTATATAACTGCAACATCTATGATAGTACAGTTAGATACCGGCTATGACATCATAGTCATCTTATTTAACAAAGGAGTCAACAAATAACAAAATTTCCTCTTTCATAGCTTCTTTGTCAATTGTTTTAGTAAATCGCAATTTTTTATTTCGCAACTCCAATAATTGCTTAGGAAAAGCTACACCTGTAACTGCTGAAATAGCCTCTAAGCTTTCATACGCGTTAGACCCCTGTTGTATATGTAAGGCTTCACAAATAGGGTCTGGAAATTTAAACGGATGTGCTGTAGCAGCAACCACTGTATGTTGATGTTCGAGCTCTGGATGTAGCTGTAATTCTTTCATATAGGCCCCCATCGCAACTGCCGTATGTGGATCTAATAGATAGCCATAAGAATTATATACTTCATCAATAATGGTTTTTGTTTCTTCATCATCGATATAGGCCCCTGAAAAATCATGTTGAATCCGTTTCAACTCATCTTCATTAACTGATACGGATCCCGTTTTTTTAAGTGTTTCCATCCAAAATGAAGTCCGTCCACTGTCTTCTCCACTAATATAATATAAGAAGCGTTCAAAATTAGAACTTTCAAGAATATCCATCGACGGAGATATAGTCGTATAAAATGGTCGATTCATATCGTAGGTGCCAGTATTAAAAAAGTCAGTCAATACATTATTTTGGTTAGAGGCACAAATTAATTTACCAATAGGAATACCCATTTTTTTAGCATAATAGGCTGCTAATATATTACCAAAATTTCCCGTAGGCACTACTACATTGAACGTTTCATCAATATGAATTGCTCCAGTTGAGACTAGCTCTGCATAAGTAAATACATAGTATATAATTTGTGGTGCCAGACGACCAATATTAATAGAATTAGCACTTGAGAACATAACATCTTTTTGAGCTACTGTATCCGCCATAGTTTCATCTACAAAAAGGCGCTTCAAAAATTGTTGTGCATCGTCAAAATTGCCATTAATCGCTGTCACATTGACATTACTACCTTCTTGCTTTTGCATTTGTTCTTTTTGCATTGGACTAACGCCATCAGTAGGATAAAAGATTTGAATATGCGTTCCTTCAACATCTTTAAATCCTTCTAATGCAGCCTTACCCGTATCCCCTGATGTAGCTGTTAAAATTAATATATTCTTACTTTCTTTTTCTATTTTCTTAGCCGCTACTAATAAGTATGGAAATAAGGACAAGGCCATATCCTTAAATGCTTGTGTACGTCCATGAAATAATTCTAAAATCGATACACGTTCTGATAAGGAGTGTAGTGGCGCAATATCAGGAGTATCAAAATTTATCTCACTATAGGCAGATTGAACCATTTCTTGCAACGCTTCCTGGGAAAAGGAAGTAAATAATTTTTCTAATACAATTACCGCAATTTCTTGATAACTTTTATTTTCTATCATTTCATAGGTCAAGGAATTGCTTGGAAATGTACTAGGTACATACAACCCGCCATCTTCTGCTAGGCCATGTAACAAAGCATAGGTTTCATCTACCATCACATCACTACGTGTACTTGTATATTTCATTTTAAAAACCTCATCATCTCTCGCAATTTATAGAAATAGTATAGAATCATATCATCTTATATTACAATTATTTATATTGTCTTATTATACATGATATTCTAAATTTTATCCATATATGAAGCACAAAGGATGCACTAAAGAGTCTGTCGTAATCAACTATTTGTAAGCAATTTTCTTTCTTACCCTATTCGTCAAGAGCTCAATACCGAATGCTTCGTACCTAGCTCGCTCTCGGTAGATTGGATACCGTTCCACTAATCCCTTTTCAATGCGTGCCTGCGCTTCACCTTTTACCTCTTCCCACGGAACTTTCTTTTGCGCTTCCATTTCTTTCATGTATTCGGCCCGCACTTTTTCTTTGGCACGTTCTTTGATGCTAGCGACTTTATCATGCAATAACGCCTGTTCTTGTTCCGACAAGTTCTGCATATGGCCATTCGTTTCTAATCGTTCTACCTCTCGTTCATTCGCCCACGATTCAATATCTTGTTCCGTGGCCAGCATGCGATCCATGACCTCACAAATTTCTTTCGGTGGCAGACCACCTAGCATGGATACCTTTTGATACAGCTTAGTAAGCCATGTAGCAAACTGTCTAAATGCTCGTTGCAGCGATTTCGTCGGCGCCGAACCATCACGGACATAGACTTCAAACCCTTGGGCAAATCTTTCATGTGCGGCACGGTTCGTATCGGCATCCGCTCCTTCCTTGTACCCCGTCCATTTCTTGATGGCTTCCCAGTCACGCACCACCTCTCTAGGTGCACCTTCCATGTTGGCCAACATGCGTAAATCTTCTAAAAACACATGGCCTGATTCATGTACAAACGTAGAGAAATTAGCACTATCAAAGAGTTCTACTAACTTTCTTCCATCATCGTACATAGATGTTACGCCCCGCACGGATTGA
>QWCD01000015.1_pt1 | contig 83466 bp, 66 predicted proteins | sample 1972461 | NCBI WGS metagenome assembly QWCD01 (sample SAMN09866717, study PRJNA288562) | Human vaginal metagenome isolate term4_vaginal, whole genome shotgun... | isolation source: vagina | host: Homo sapiens | place: USA: California | reverse complement strand
GAATACATCGGATTTGCTATTTCTCTATGAAGGGCATAGTCAGTTTTATGATATACGAAATGATCGTGTCACTCGCGCACCGCGTATGACACAAGATGCGGCTTCGCAAATGAAAAATAAGAGATATTTGTTATTCACATTCCATGATGATAAAATTAAGGCCATTGATATGATTGATGGGCAAGTGTGGCCACGATTAGGTGCGCCTAATCTAAGAATGAACCATTTTCAGGCGGGACAATTAACCTCGGAAGATTTTGTATTGCGTGGATTACAGTTAAATGATACTTTCCATGGTAGTGTAGATGGAGAATGGAAAACGAGAGGCACTGTATTTAATTCAGATTTTATTTCCTATCGAGATTACGCAGTAGGCCTTGACAAGAAACAATGTATTAATCGCATATTTTTAAATGGTAATTCGTCGACCACACGACGTGGAGTAACTATTGGTGACACTAAGTATTTACTATTATATATGTATGGGGAACCAACACATATTGAAACGGTAGATGGTGAACATATATATGAATATAAAAATCCATTTGCAAATAATAGTTACTTGTTGTTTACTATAGATAAGAAGGATAAATTTATTAATATGGTTATGGTATCGGATCGTCCTGCCAGTCGGCTACGATAAGATGATACACTTCATTATTAAGGAGGTACCTATGATTTCAGCACAAGATGTAAAAGCAAGATGGGAATCGATTCAAAATGATGATGAACGTATTTTGTTTGTTGTAGGTGGGCCAGGCAGTGGCAAAAGTAGAATTATTCGCGAGTTAGCAGAACAACGTGGATGGAAGTACATGGAAGCAAAACATTTGATTGATGCAGATTTTTTAGAAGTGCCTAGGGAAGAACGGCCTGCATTAGCCGAAGAAAGCATACGTCGTGCTCTAAATATGAATATTGTAGAAGTGGCGTTAGTGGATGGCATTAATGTTCTTTTTGCACCAATTTTAAATTTAGAACCTATTGAATTGCTCCGTAAACTTAGTACGACCATTCCTATTGTAGTGGGGTGGCGCGGTCACTTAGAAGGTAATACATTATACTTAGAACATAATGGAAATACGAAATATGCCTCCTTTGAAGTACAAAACTTAAATCATATTATTACTATTGATGAATAAAGATAGTATATAAAATTTGCATAGACATTGTAACTAAATGTAATAAAAACATTTTTTAGTGGTGCACAACTACTATTGTTGTATGTTTATAAGGTAATACATATATGATATATATATCATGAAAATGAGTTATGTATCATAGAAAAATACTATATAATATGCAGTATACAATATAGCTGCCTAGTTATAAATCATTATAACTAGGCAGTTTTTTCTATTCTTTTATGAAAGGTAGATACACTGAAAAAATGATATATGAAAATAAATCATAATATAATACCGAAATATGAAATAATGGTTGACATATTACAAAATAAGATTAATATTATAACTGTATTAGATTTCAAGAGCATTGGCGTTTGAAATTCTATAGTACTTGTATGTTGGAGGTGTTATTTGTGGTAATGAATGGTATTTATTTAGTCATTGCATCAGCCTGTATCTTGATGTTAGCATATAGGTTTTATGGTGCATTCTTAGCTGCTAAAGTATTGACATTGGATCAGTATCGTCTGACTCCATCGGTAGTACATAATGATGGACATGATTATGTACCAACGAATAAGTGGGTTACCTTTGGTCATCACTTTGCAGCGATTGCTGGAGCAGGGCCATTAGTAGGTCCTGTTATTGCCGCACAATTTGGTTATTTGCCAGGTGCTTTATGGATTCTTATTGGATCTGTTATGGCTGGCGCGGTGCATGATATGGTTATTTTATTTGCATCAATTCGTTATGATGGTAAATCAATTGCGGACATCGCTAAAGAAGAAATTAGTAAGCTAGCAGGCTTAGGTGCTATGTTGGCAACGTTGTTCTTGCTTATTATTACCTTAGCAGGGATGGCTGTTGTAGTAGCGAATGCATTGCATAATTCTCCATGGGGATTCTTTTCCGTTAGTATGACGATTCCTATTGCTATTTTTATTGGTATTTATTTACGTTGGATTAGACCTGGTAAAATTCAAGAAGCTACTATTATTGGCGTGTTACTTATTTTTGCAGCGATTATTTATGGTCCTGTTGTTGCAGAATCTTCCTACGCTTCCTGGTTTACGTATGATTTACAAACGATCGAAATTATGTTAGCTGTGTATGGTTTCTTCGCAGCAGCTTTGCCAGTATGGTTATTATTAGCGCCCCGTGACTATCTATCTACGTACCTCAAAATTGGTACTATTGGGGCATTAGCATTAGGCATTATCATTGTTATGCCAGTTATACAAATGCCAGCTGTCACTCCGTATATTTATGGTGGTGGCCCTGTATTGAAAGGCTCTGTATTCCCATTTATCTTTATTACCATTGCGTGTGGTGCTTTATCTGGATTCCATACAGTTATTGCGACAGGTACTACACCTAAGATGATTACGAATGAAAAAGAAATCTTGCCAATCGGTTATGGTGCTATGTTGACAGAAGGGTTTATTGCTATGATGGCATTAATTGCGGCCACTGCATTACATCCGGATGATTATTTTGCGATTAATAGTACAGCAGAATCTTTCAAAGCCTTAGGCTTGCAAGTGCATGAATTGCCAGTATTGTCTCATATGGTAGGCGAAGATTTGATGCATCGTCCTGGTGGAGCCGTATCATTAGCTGTAGGGATGGCTCACATATTCTCTAAACTTCCTAATATGGAACAATTGATGGGATATTGGTATCATTTCTGTATCATGTTTGAAGCGTTGTTTATTATGACCTTAATCGATGCAGGGACTCGTGTAGGGCGTTATTTATTACAAGAATTATTGGGGCGTTTCTATAAACCGCTTGGCAATGTTAATTGGAAACCTGGTGTGTATGGATGTGCCGCTTTAATTTGTCTTACATGGGGATACTTAGTATTGCAAGGTAACATTGGTATTATTTGGCCACTATTTGGTGTATCGAATCAATTACTAGGTACTATGACATTAGCTGTTGGTACTACTGTTATTATGCGACTTGGCCATAAACGTTATGCATGGGTTACTGGTGTGCCATGCGTATTAATGGCAATTGTAGCTATTGCTGCGGACTATGAAAATGTATTTAATAGTTATATTCCAGCAGGTAAGTGGACATTAGTAGCATTTAGTGTCATTATGTTTATTATGATATTAATCGTTTTAGTAGAAGCTGTTCGTAGTTGGATTCGTTTATCGCGTATACCACAAGACTACAGAACACAAGAAGAAATTGAAGCTGAAACATTAAAACAATTAAACGCACAACAAAATGCATAATACATTATGAACATCTATACCATCTATACGTATAAGTAGTAACTTAGATAGGTGCCTTGCGAAGGCCTAGTAGAACTACATATCTATACGTATAAGTAGTCATTTAGTATAGGGTGAAAGTAAAAGCTTAGCAAGTAGCAACTATATAGTTGCTACTTGCTTTTTTATCCTTGTATGAAAATAGATACACCTTAGTTAAACTAGGGTGGGAGTAAAACCTTTAGAGAATAAGACATAGATCGTGATAGGCTTGGAGGCTATAGGCTCCAAGCCTATAGTATTTCTTCTTGTTATAGTGATCGTAATGATACTATACATAAAAGTATCATAGGAGTGTAATTAATTACGTAACATAGTAGACTTATGATACTAGGAAATGGGTTAGCTAGTTATGATAGTCAATGTAACATAAGATGGTGTACATGATACAATACATGGTCACCATGTAGGTATAGAGCGAAAAAAGTAGCAGACAGCTGATTATAGTATCAACTATCTGCTACCGTTAGCAGTTATGAATCATTTAGTATAGTTTATCTGTTCTTTATGTATTACTTATAGAAGAATGTCATAAAGCTGGAATACTAATTGTAGACCAAAGTAGGAAATTAATCCATCAGCAATTAAGAATAGTAAGAAGTATCCTACTACAGCTTGCATGATAGAACTTGCTTCGATGGATTTGTTTAGTTTGTCGGCTTCACTAGCATTCACGTTGTTTTCCTTAACAAATGCGGCAAGTGCAGGTCCTACAGCGCCAATTGCGATAGCAATGGATTGAGGAGAGAACATTTTGCCGATGCCGGCAGCACCAGAGTTAATACCTGCTAACCAAAGTGCTAAATGTGGATGTGATGGATCTAATTGAGCAGCAGCGGCTATTTGTAGTGGTCCAAATAGTACATTGGCATTTGTACCAGAACCTGTTAAGAACGCACCTAAGGCACCAACTACAGGAGCAAACGCTGGATACAAGGAGCCTGTAGCAGCAACTAAGGCATTCGCAATATCGATAGTCATACCGCTATATGTCATTAATTTTGCAGTAATAACAACGGCGATAATAGTAATATATGTGAATTTTAATCCTTTGAAAGTATTTCCTAATACATTAAATATTTCACTTGCTTTTGCTTTTTGTACGAAACCACCGATGAAAGCGGAAATAAAAATCATAATACCAGGAGTGGCAATCCAAACGAATGTGTAAGGTTTAGCTCCTTCACCTTGATAGATTGGCACAGATGTTTTAATGGAAGCTAAAGGTCCATTGATAGCTGGAATTAATTTTGATGTACATAATAACAATAAGAAAATTAAAATAAATGGGCAAGTAGCAATTAACCCTTCTTTGAAGGAAATTTTTGTTGTAGGTGCTTCTACTTGGTATTCAGGTTCATTGTTAGGCATAATTTTGGCCATAATAATGATGATAGCCATGATTATGATGGAAGAACCGATAACAGATAATTCAGGGCCCATGAATTTATTAATAAGTAATTGAGGAATAGCTAATGCAAAACCACATAGTAAAGTGATAGTAAATACGCCTTTAATAGCGCGGATACCACCAGCGATAATAGCTACAATAAAGAATGGGGTAATTACATTTAGAATAAATAATTGAGCGGAAATGAATGTACCTAAATGTAATGGATCAAGTGTTGTCAAAGCAGCTAATGTAGTTGTTGGAATACCGATAGAACCATATGTTGTTGGCACAGAGTTAGCAACTAAGCAAGCTACAATAGATTTTAATGGATTGAAGCCAACAGCGACCATCATAGCTGCAGGAATAGCTACAGCGGTACCAAAACCAGCCATACCTTCCATAAAGTTACCGAAACCCCACACTAATAACAATGCGAGAACACGTTTGTCGGAAGTTACAGAAGAAAGCATAGTTTTTATAGTTTCCATAGCTTTCGTATGCACTACTAGGTTATAGGCAAAAATAGCAGCAGTAATAACTAGTAGAATAGGCCAAATGGCAAGCGCGGCACCTTCAGCTGCACCTGATAGCATGATAGCAGGACTTTTGTCATAAAATGAAGGTATTATAGCAATAATGAATGATACGATAGCAGCGATAGAACAAGCTTTCCATGCAGGAACTTTTAATATAGCCAGTGCTAACACTAACCAAATGATAGGTATAAGTGCAATTAATACCATAAGTGACATGATAATTCACCCTTTCCATAATAAATATAAACTTTTATATATACGATATATTAGATTCGCTTTGTGAATTACTTTAAGGCTATAGATATATTTGTATAGGCACATAATAATAGCAGTAGGTATAATACGCATGATACATACTATACCTCTAAATAATTGATGGACTATAGCAAAAAAAGTTATCACTGCGAGTAAAAAAATTTAACTATAGATACAGTTTATAATTAAATAAAAGTTATTATATTATTGATTCCTATAGTTAGTAATATTTTACACGATACTAACATAACATAAATGAGAATAATAAGGGGAAATAAACCCGAGTTTATTTCCCCTGTTTGGTATATAATACTCGTTTATTAGAAGTATACTCAGATAATAGCTGAATTTATGACTTCTGCTATCGTATAGTATTAGTAGTTACCTTTAAACATTGTTTGAGGTGCTTTTGGTACATAATCACCAAAGTATGATTTAAAGTCTAAGCCTAATTCATTGCAAAGCTCTTGAACTTCTACCATTGTACCTTCGATAATTGGCACACCTTCTTTAAGAACGCGAGCTACAGATTCATGTTCTTTTTCACCATGAGTGTAGATACGAGGTTGACCGTCAGCTTTAGGAGCATCACGAAGTTCTTGTAAGAATGTGCTGAAATGAGCTTTGATTTCAGCAGGGTCACCAAAGAATGCTGGGTTGATAGCCATGAAACCATGACAAATGTTGGAACGACCATCTTTCATACATTTATTGGATGTACCACCTTGAGAAAGAATGGAAGCGAATAATTCGGCAATCATACCGTTACCATAACCTTTATGGGAACCAGAGATTTCAGTAGCTCCGCCTAAAGGTAAGATACCGCCACCTTCATGACGAGAAATGTTGCCTAATACTTCAGCTGCATTAGTAGAAGGAACACCTTCTTTATTTACAGCCCAACCATCTGGAGTAGCTTTACCCATTTTGTTGTACATTTCTAATTTACCGCGAGTTACTACAGTTGTAGAGCAGTCAAAGAAGAAATCTACTGGATCAGCAGGTACAGTCCAAGCAAGTGGGTTAGAACCTAACATAGCTTTACGTGCATAAGTTGGAACCATGATTGCTTCGGAGTTAGTACAAGAGAAACCAATCAAGCCTTGGTCACTTGCCATTTTAGCGTAGTAACCAGCGATACCATAGTGGTTGGAATTACGAACAGAAACGATACCAACACCGGATTTTTTAGCTTTTTCGATAGCCATTTCCATAGCTTTGTGACCGATAAGTTGACCCATGCCATCTTCACCGTCGATAACTGCAGAAATTGGAGTTTCGAAAACTACTTTGCCTTTAGAGGCGATTTTAATCAAGCCAGAAGTAATACCTTTGTGGTAACGAACCATACGTTGCATACCATGGGATTGAATACCAAATAAGTCGGAAGTTAGAAGTACATCTTGAATGATGTCAGCTTCTTTTTCAGTGAAACCGAATTTTTGGAATGCATCCATAGAAAGTTTTTTTAGAGTTTCATAAGGAAAATAAACGATATTTCCAGCCATTGTCAAAACCTCTTTTCAAAATATAATAATGTACCTAGAATGCTACGGCAAGAAATATAAATATCAACTAATCGTTTATAATTAAACGCTCCACATTAGATGATAGCCTCTTGCGTGCTTCCTTTAATTGACAATGTCAGTATAGCATAGAATACAACATTGTTGAATAGTGTTTGACAGCGAATACCCTTACTAAATATGCATAGAACTAGCAATTTTGACGAAAAAAAGACGGTGCTATTCAAGAGAAAGTAAGAATTAATCAACGTTAATTCAATGATGAATTTTAGTTATAGGTAATCTAACTATTTGTATTGTCAACGTGCATTTTTATGAAAAACATGAGTTTTTTGCATAGATTATACCTAAAATAGATGATAAATATAAAAATACATTCTTATAGCATTGGTAGAGAATATAGAGATATTTAAAAATATAAATTGGGTTATTTTTATTCTTGTTAATGAATAAAAACTCTGTATTGCATTATAGGCATCACTTTCTTAAATATATCGATATGTAATTCGTTTCAAGAAAGACTATTAATTTAGTGTATAGTAAATGTATTTATCAATAAGTTAAATAATGAATGGTGAAATTAAGCTATACGTATTACATAGAGATACTAGTTAGATGATGTGATAGAGTATAAAACTTAGAGAATTGTGATAGAGTATATAAACCATATACATCAGCCTATTTTATGATTTTAGATCCCTGCAGGTTGAGTATAGAGGTAAGTGATCATTATGCCACCGTAAGTTCTGCTATTATACGAATTGTTTTGCGTGCTAGAAATAGTTGTAAAGCATTATATAAAAGTAAGAAGAGATACTTAACAGCGTGTAATGGTTGGCGTAGGTATGAGCATTGCTATGCATCATATTTAATTGTTAGTGCATAATTATAGTTAAGTTGTAGCATGTATAGTCATGAAATTATATTGATTATCTATGACTAACCATAGAGAATATCTACTATACGCTGTGGTGGAACGTATACTATGATGAAGAAGCTAATATAGTGTTAATGATACACAACAATCGTTGGGTCTATCATTCATACATTGAATCTTGATGGATTCTATTAGTGATAGAATTCCATAGTTTAATAGGCAACTGTACTCTATACGTTAGCATATAGTATTCATATATTTATTAGTATTTGGTGAAGATATAGAATGCAATGCTACTATAAAGTTTGATTATGATATACATTATAGATTGTCATATGTGAAACTTTAGTTTATACTATATAAAATAACTACTGTTGATAGAATAGATGATTCGTACTCCATATGTTCTTACATGTGTTGTTATAGACATTATTTTCTAAGTAAGTAGGGATTATGTGGTAAATCATATATGTGTTATTGTAGAGGAGCATTGTTATGAAAAGTTCTCAAAATTTATCTGGCCGTGCGTATGTGGCGATTGGACTTATGCTGTTCGCCTTGTTTTTCGGCGCCGGCAATTTGATTTTCCCTGCCGCCTTAGGGCAACAGGCAGGTGTTAATGTGTGGTGGGCAATTATAGGTTTTATACTTACTGGTGTAGGACTTCCACTATTAGGTGTATTGGCAATGGGCCATTCTGGCTGTAAAAATACTGATGAATTAGCAGGGCGAGTTCATCCCTGGTATGGTCGAATTTACACAGTGCTATTATATTTAGCCATTGGACCTATGTTCGCCATTCCTCGTACAGGGACTGTATCTTATGAAATTTCAGTTAAACCCTTTTTAGATGCCAGCATGTATTCATTTGAAACATGGTTTCTATTATTGTTTTTCTTGATTTCTTTATGGCTGTCGATTAATCCTGCTAAATTAGTAAATCGCATTGGTAAAGTGTTAACACCTTTATTGCTATGTGCCATTTTATTACTCATTGTAAAATCTTTAATAAGCCCTATGGGAAGCTATGATGTAGCACAAGAGGCCTATGCCACACCAATGATTGCTACAGTACAAGGCTTTTTAGATGGTTATAACACGATGGATGCATTGGCATCACTGGTATTTGCTATTTTAGTGATTGATTTTGTTAAGTTGAGTGGCGCTACAAGTCGCGAAGAAATTACAGCATCTACAATGAAAGCTGGTATGATTGCCGTAGGACTACTTGGCTTTGTATATATATTTATTGGTAATATCGGTGCTACTAGCGTGGGGCAATTGGGTCTTTTAGAAACGGGAGCTCCTGTTTTGGCTGAAAGTGCGAAGTACTTTTTCGGTAACTTAGGGGCCGTAATCTTAGCCGTTATTGTTCTATTGGCTTGTTTGACTACTAGCATTGGACTTATTACATCATGTGCTAGTTACTTCCATCAAATTTATGGTCGTATTGGATATAAAACATATGCCGTTATTTTTACAATTGCATCTTTTGTAGTTAGTATGTATGGATTGAAAACTATTATTTCTGCGGCAATTCCAATTTTAATGCTCTTATATCCATTGACGATTGTGCTTATTTTCTTGGCACTAGCACATAATATATTTGGTGGACGCCGCTGTGTGTATACCGTAACTATGGCATTTACTTTGATTTCAGGTGTTGTAAGTGGTTTGGAAACAGCAGGTTTTGCACCAGCAACAGTAGAATTTTTATTTAAAGAATATGTGCCACTACATAGTGTTGGCATGGATTGGTTACCACTTGCCATTGTAGGCTTTATTATTGGATTAATTGTAAAAGCAATGACAAATGGAACAGATTGTGGAAATGAGAGAAGGGCTAATTAATGAATACTAATTTTTTACCTAATTATACGATTGGTGGTCATGAGGCATATGAAGCAGTACCACATATTGTAAGACCTGTGGGAAAACGTGTTTGTATTATTGGGGGAAAAACAGCATTATCTAAGGCGATGCCTATTTTGCGACCTATTTTAGTGAACAGTGATTTGGAAATCACTGGTGAAATTGTATATGGTAAAGAATGTTGCTATGAACGAGCTGATGAAATTGCATCTATGCTAGAAGTGCAAGGCGCGGATGTACTTTTTGCTATCGGTGGGGGACGCGCAATCGATACTGTGAAAATTGTATCGGGGCGACTTGGAAATAAACCATTTTTTACATTCCCTACGGTAGCGTCAACCTGTGCAGCCACTTCGAAGGTAGCTGCTACATATACACCAGATCATATCTTTCGCGATGCTTATTATTTGGAGCGCCAAGCAATTCATTGCTTTATTGATGCACAAATATTAGTAGAGGCGCCTGTTAAATTTGTTTGGGCCGGCATGGGAGATACGATTGCTAAGCATTATGAACCAGAATTTTCTTCTAGAGGGCAAGCATTAACCTATGAGTCTGAATTAGGTGTTACTGTATCGCGCCTATGTTCAGAACCTATTAAGCGAGATGGGGTTGCTGCCTTACAATCGGCTAAACGAGAAGAACGATCCGAGGCATTTGATCAGATTTGTTTAGCCATTATTGTAACCACTGGAATTGCCTCAACGTGTTTGATAGAAGGATATAATAGTAATTTGGCACATGCTATTTGCTATGGTGCGTCTACCTTTGAAACGGTGGAGACAAGACATTTACACGGGGAGATCGTTTCTTATGGCGTACTTGTGCTTTTAACGTTGGATAAACAAATTGAAGAACGAGATACGTGGCTTGCTATTTATAAAGAAATGGGATGGCCTACGTGTTTGGGAGATTTGGAGCTAGACGTAGCCGCAATCCCAGCTATATTAGATAAAGCTATGGCTGTACCAGATACGAATGTGAGTGCTTACCCCGTCACACGCGATGCTGTGGAAAAAGCAATATATGAATTGGAAAGAGTATAATTTATATGATTTATGCCATCTAATGGAGATTCTATTAGATGGCATATTTTTAGAGTTATAGGACAAAACGCGTTGTTTTAAATGCTGATAGAGCTAGAAAATACCTAGCTTCATCGGCATTTTATCTTTTTTTGTGAACTTTAAAGGGTGTACACAATGTGTTGCAAAAAAGCTGAAAACACTTTCATTTACTGACCTAAATAGGGTTTTATCTTTCTGGGAATATATTTTTTTATGTAGTTTTAGAAAAAAGAGGGTATTTGAACTATGTATCTAGTATGTGGCGCCACGTTGTTAGATATAGAATACTTTATTCATATAAGAATCTTTCACTACATAAAGGAAATATCTAATTAGAATATACAAATAAGCTAAGTGATGTGTCATTTTGCATAGATAGGAGTTATGAAAAGAATTCATTGTATAACACATTATGCGGAGCTGCTATAGAATTAGTGAATAATTACTAGTAAGAGTATCAAGGAGGAGTAGAAAAAATTAGGAAAATTTGTTAGTATAATGAATAGAAATTATTGGAACTTAAAATATTATATATGCAGAGAACTATCTATTGGTGTAGTTGTGCATAGTGATAATTCAGTGATGATAGAGAGGTTTATATGCATGAAATTGTAGTAGGAGGATTATACCGTCATTTTAAAGGAATGCTATATTATGTTTCTAATATTGCTATTCATTCTGAAACGGGTGAACCCTTTGTAGTATATCAACAATTGTATGGGGAACGAAAAACCTATATACGTCCGTTAGTTATGTTTGCTAGTGAAGTGGATCATGAAAAATATCCAGAAGTAACTCAAAAAGAAAGGTTTAAACTGCTGTCTGGAAGAGATGAGAGATAACGATTAGGAGGTACTGTGGAACAAAAACTTTTCTTTTTTGACGTGGATAATACATTGGCTGTTTGGCCAGATTGCCATATTCCTGATAGCACTATATATGCATTGGCACAATTGCAACAAGCGGGGCATCGTGTGGCATTAGCTACAGGCCGTATTCAAAAGGATGCAGCTAGATTTGCGGCACGCTTGGGGCTGACAGATTTTGTGGCAGATGGGGGCTATAGTGTTACGATTGATAATACAATACATTGCATGCAAGGCTTACCCCATGATACATGTCTTAACTACTTGTCCATGTTGGAAGAAAAAAATGTGTACTGGGCGGTTACTGACAGTAATGAGTTGCGTCGCATTACGCCTTATAAGGAAATTTTGAAATGGCATCCTGAATGGGATGTATTTCACACTGTTGTTGATCCGTCATATGATTATCGACAATCAAAGCAGTTTTACAAAATTTATGTATTTTTTAAACCAGGAGAAGAAGAGGCTAAACAAATTACGCATATGACAGAAAAATTAATCCGTTATGGTGAAGGCTGCCTTTTGTTTGAACCTATGGATAAATCACGGGGCATTTATAAAATGCTTAATTATTTTGGTATGCGTGAGGATCAAGTCGTTGTGTTTGGTGATGGTTATAATGATTTATCTATGTTTAATTCGGCATGGACTAATATTGCCATGGGCAATGGTAGAGAACCGTTAAAAAAGGCCGCAGATTATGTAACGGCTTCTTGTGATGATGATGGTATTTTGAAAGCTTGCCAACATTTTGGATGGGTCGATACATAGATATTTGATGATATAGATAGTGATAATGTACAAGTGGTCCTTCGTGGCTACTAGTAAAGGATAATGATGAATAGTAAACAAATTTTATGTGTTATGATGTTAGTAATTATGGCCGTGATAAGTTCTGCTTGTAGTCTAAATACAACGCAGATGAGCGTTCAGTCAAAAGGCACTGTAGAAAGCACGGGCATGCCTAACTTTACACCAGAACCAATAGCAGATAGTTATGCTACATTTAATACAAACATGGGAACATTCAAAGTTCGCTTATATGGGTCCAAAGCACCAATTACGGTGAAAAATTTTGAATATTTAGTGAAGCAAGGCTTTTATAAGGGACTTACATTTCATCGTGTTATTGATGGATTTATGATTCAAGGTGGTGATCCGGCTGGCAATGGTACAGGCGGACCTGGCTATGAAATACCCGATGAGTTTTCTAATGATTTGCACTTTAACCAAATGGGTGTGTTAGCGATGGCTAATCGAGGCCCTAACACAGGGGGATCGCAATTTTTTATTACCTTAGCACCTACGGATTGGTTAGAGAATAAACATACTATTTTTGGTGTCGTTGTACAAGGTATGGACGTGGTTATTAACATTGGAAAAGTACCGACTAATGAGCAAAATAAACCGACAAAGCCAGTTATTATTAACTCTATTGTTTTAGAACCAATTTCAGAGACTAAAACAAGTAAGTAATAAGCAACATGAGTAGGTATGACCTGTAAGAATAATTATGTAATAGAGTACTGATATATACTTATATAGGAGTAACGTGAATTATACATATATAGTGGAATGTAGTGATCATACATATTATACAGGATGGACAACAAACTTAAAGCACCGCATGAAAGCACATAATGGTGTAATCGCAGGTGGTGCCAAATATACGAGAATACGTCGACCTGTGCAGCTTGTATGGTATGCAGTATTTTCTACAAAGCGTGAAGCACAAGCAAAAGAATATGCGATTAAACGACTTTCTCGTAAGGAGAAGGAAAAACTGATCGAAACGTTTACTGGTGATGATTTGTGATACAGTATAAATATGAGATGGTGTGGATAGGTTGGCAATCATGTATTCTGTTGATGGTGTGATAGAAAGTATAAAAGAAACTAAGATATAGAAGTCAAATCATCTATTATATGATATACTATAAAAGATTAAGTAAAAAAAGTAGGTTTCCATAGGTCAAGGGAGGAATCGGATGAAACAGGTGTTAGTGTCTGTTAAAAGTATTCAGCGAGACCGTGATGGCGAAGACACCGTTGTAGAACTAATTTCATCGGGTCGTTACTATGAGCGACAAGGTGTAAAATACATTATATATAATGAAAGTGAAGTTACGGGATTAGAGGGCGTTAAGACAACTATTAAAGTCTATCCTAATTCCGTTGTTTTATTGCGTACCGGTGATGTCAATATGCGTCATCAATATGTGCTCAATGAAAAGCATGAATCTGTATATCAAACACCATATGGACAACTTCATATGGCAGTATATACACATGAGTTTAATGTATCTATTCAAGATGGCATAGGAAGTGTTCACTTAGGATATGATATTTCAGTAGATGGAGAATGGCAATTTTATAATCAATTAACAATTACATTGCGGGAGGATACAGAAAATGGATATGAAAGAAATTCTAAAGGAAGGGATTAATACAGCCTTACAACAAGCAATTCAAAAAGGTCATTTACCAGAAGGTGTGTATCCAGAAGTAGTACTAGAAGTGCCACCGCAAAAAGAGTTTGGAGATTTTTCGTCGAATATTGCCATGCAGTCAGCACGTGTGGCCCGTAAAAATCCAAAAATGATTGCAGAAGCGATTATGGAAGAAATGAAGTTTGACTGGTTAGACCATGCAGAAGTGGCTGGCGCAGGGTTTATTAACTTTTACTTGCAATCTGATGTAGTATATGACACATTAAAACATATATTAACTACAGGTAAGGAATATGGTAATCAACCGCTTCGTGAAACTGATACAATTCAAGTTGAATATGTAAGTGCAAACCCTACGGGACCATTGCATGTGGGACATGGCCGAGGTGCTGCCTACGGCAGTGCATTGGTAAATTTGTTGCGTGCTAGTGGATATCATGTGCAAGCAGAATATTACATCAATGACGCAGGCAATCAGATTAATAATTTAGCTAAATCAGTGGAAGCACGGTATCAAGAATTGTTGGGTAATAGCGTGGAATTTCCTGAAGATGGGTATCGTGGGGCAGATATTGTGGATACTGCTAAATCATTGTTAGCCACATATGGCAATCAATTAGCAGCCATGACGGTGGAAGAACGGCATGCATTTTTTAAAGAAGAAGCATATAAATTAAAATTAGATGCTTTAAAAGATACATTGGGAAAATTTAATGTTCATTTTGATAAGTGGTTTAGTGAACGCACATTGCATGATTCTGGAGATGTGATGGCAGCCATTAAAGAATTACAAGACAAAGGCGCTATTTATGAAAAAGAAGGTGCATTGTGGTTGAATTCTACTGCCTATGGTGACGACAAAGATCGTGTGGTTATTCGTGATAATGGGGTACCTACTTATTTGGCAGCGGATATAGCATACCATCGCAATAAATATCAACGAGGCTTTAAAGAAATGATAAATATTTGGGGGGCTGATCATCATGGGTATGTGGCTCGTGTGAAAGCGGCTATGTCCTCCTTTGGCTTTGATGCAAATCGACTAACCGTATTGTTGTTACAAATGGTGGCATTATTCCGTGATGGACAACTTGTTAAAATGTCGAAACGGACTGGTGAATCCGTTACACTCGATGAATTGATGGAAGAAGTAGGCGTTGATGCAGCGCGATACTTTTTCTTAATGCGTTCCTTAGATAGTCAATTAGATTTTGATATTAATTTAGCAACATCTCATAGTAATGATAATCCTGTGTACTATATACAATATGCCCATGCACGAATTCACAGTATTTATCGACAAGTTAGTGAAGCAGGCATTTTTTATGGCGATTGGAATCACACTGATTTTACCGTATTAACGGCGGAATCTGAATTAGAATTGATTAAAAAATTAGGCTCCTACGAAGAGGAAGTACAGGTGGCAGCTAAATTACGAGCACCACATCGAATTTCTCGTTATTTATATGATTTGGCGGGTATGTTCCACTCATTCTATCGCCAAGGCCGTATCATGGGTGTGGATAGCCAATTACAACAAGCACGCTTAGGATTGATTACGGCAATAGCTTTGGTGTTGGAGCATGGACTTAATATATTAGGCGTATCGGTACCAGAAAAAATGTAAATGGCACTTTCTACGACGTATCATAGGAATTCTAATGATTAATTGGTAATTAGAGATAACAAATTTAGAAAATTAGTATATAATAAAATGTATGAGATTTGATGTATGACAATGACATAGTATTATATTCACATAGTTTCAATTTTCGCTTTGGGAGGCATCATGGCAACTAAGTATATTTTTGTAACAGGTGGTGTTGTATCTTCTCTGGGAAAGGGAATTACAGCAGCTTCGTTAGGTCGTTTATTAAAGAATCGTGGTTATAAAGTAACAATTCAAAAATTTGATCCTTATATTAATATTGATCCTGGCACCATGAGTCCGTATCAACACGGTGAAGTCTTTGTTACTGACGATGGGGCAGAAACCGATTTGGATTTAGGCCACTATGAACGATTTATTGATATTAATTTAGGAAAGCGCTCTAATGTTACGGCAGGGAAAGTATACTGGTCTGTTATTAATAAAGAACGTCAAGGCGATTACTTAGGGAGTACGGTACAAGTTATTCCTCATATTACGAATGCGATTAAAGAAAATGTCTATAAAGTAGGAAAAGAAGAAAATGCCGATTTTGTGATTACTGAAATTGGCGGTACTGTAGGGGATATTGAAAGCTTGCCATTTATGGAAGCCATTCGTCAGGTAAAAAAAGATGTGGGCCGTAATGATGTATTATATATTCATGTTACGTTAGTACCATATATATCGGCAGCAGGAGAACTTAAAACCAAGCCTACACAACATAGTGTAAAAGAATTACGTAGCATTGGAATTCAGCCAGATATTATCGTATGCCGTGCAGAAAAACGATTAACGGAAGATATGAAAGAAAAGTTGGCTTTATTCTGCGATATTGATAAAGAAGCGGTTATTGAAAACATGACCTGTAACAGTATTTACGAAGTGCCATTAATGATGCAAGAAGAAGGACTAGATAGCATCGTAGTAAGAAAAATGGGATTAGAAGACGTACCAGCAGACATGACTGAATGGCAAGCTATGGTAGACAAAATATTGAATCCTACGCAAGAAATTCAGGTGGCCTTAGTGGGTAAATATGTAGCTCTACATGATGCGTATTTGTCCGTAGTAGAGGCATTAGGTCATGCAGGTATTGTGGCCGACACAAAAGTCAATATTAAATGGATTGACTCTGAAGAACTAGATAATGCATCACAAGATGAGTTAGCAGAAATTTATGCAGATTGTGATGGCATTGTAGTACCTGGTGGATTTGGTCATCGCGGTGTGGAAGGCAAAATACGTACGATTCAATATGCCCGTGAACACAAAGTACCATACTTAGGACTATGTTTAGGCATGCAATCGGCAGTTATGGAATTTGCGCGCAATGTATGTGGCTTAACTGGTGCGACATCTAGTGAATTTGATGAAAGTGCAAAGCACTGTGTAATAGACTTGATGCCAGATCAAGTGGACGTAGATAAAAAAGGTGGTACATTGCGATTAGGTTTATATCCTTGTAAAACCGTAGAAGGCACAAAAGTACGTGAAGTATATGGAGAAGATTTAATTTACGAACGTCATCGTCATCGCTATGAGTTTAATAATGAATATCGTCAACAATTGACTGAAGCGGGATTAATATTATCTGGTACATCTCCCGATAGTCGCTTAGTAGAATGTGTGGAAGTGAAAGATCACCCATTCTTTGTAGGCGTTCAATTTCATCCAGAATTAAAATCCAGACCAACTCATGCACATCCTTTATTTAAAGGGTTTGTAGATGCCATACTTGCTTTGAAATAATGTATTGTAAAGATAATAGGACTATTTTGATTCGTGAATAGTCCTATTTTTCATAGCTCTTTTATGGAGAAAACCATCGAATTACTACTGGTTAGATAGAAAAAGTAATTATTGACAATGTTTTTTATAGACCGTTATAATGATACAACAAGTAGTTTTTAGTTAGTAGTCATGTACTATAAAGTGAGAAAGCTGAGAACTGAATTATTGATGTATAATCTTGTGGAGGAAAGAAGTTAGCATGGCTATTGAAGTAGGCAATGTTCTAGAAGGAACAATAACAGGAATTACCAAATTTGGTGCCTTTGTAGATTTAGGAGAAAAACAAACAGGACTGATTCACATTTCTGAGGTTTCTAACGAATATGTAGAGAATATTAATGATTTTTTAAAAGTGACCGATCAAGTAAAAGTAAAAGTGTTAACGGTGGAAGGTAATAAAATCAGTTTATCCATTAAACAAACACAACCAAACACGGTTTCTGCTAAAGAAGAGGGAACGGCTAGAAACTTTGATAGTACTTCTACAAGAGGGTATGTAACGGATAAAGGCCTACGGCGAGATAGCTTTGATAAAAAACGAACAGCGAGTCGAAGCGGTCAATTGTCGTTTGAAGAAAAAATGAAACGCTTTTTGAAAGATAGTGATGAGCGTTTAACCGATATAAAACGTAATACCGAATCTAAACGAGGCGGTCGAGGTGGCCGTAGAGGTTAATAAACAAGAGGTGACAGTTAGATGTCATCTCTTTCTTGTTATAGGATGAGCAAATGAGTTATAGAGCTAGTAGATAGTAGAGAAACATAATAGATAATTCATGCATAAGGAATATGTTGAGTTAATTTAAATGTAAATGAAGCGTACTAATATGTATGACAATCGATTAAATTGTTAGGTGTAGGGTATGATGAATGTAAATGGTATAGGTAAAAAAGTCGCTATTGTTGATATGGGGTCTAATTCGATTCGTTTATTATTAGGTACATTACAAAAGGGTGTATGGCATAATGAACCAAAGCAGTTATGGACTACACGCTTAGGCGATAGACGTAGGGATGGTTCTTTGAAGAAAGAACGCATGGAGGCTAGCTTTGAAGCACTTTCAGAAATTTATACGCTAGCGCAAATGTATGGAGCTAGTGATATATATGGATTTGCCACTAGTGCTGTGCGAGAGTCGACGAATGGAAAGACATTTTTGACAATTGCGAAGAGTTATTGTCCGATGCATACGCGTATATTGACGGGAGAGGAAGAAGCGTACTATGGATTTCAAGGCGCTTTGCAAACCTATTTGCCGGATGGAAAGCAACATGCCCTTATAGATGTAGGTGGTGGTAGCACTGAAGTGGCCTTAGGATCGATACAGGGCGTTGCGTGGAGCACATCATATTTGGCTGGTGCAGTACGATTACAATCGGTTTCTGAAGAAGGACCGCAAGCGGTGTGGGAAGTAACACAAAGTATGTGGCTATCTATGCCGATGAAAGAACCGTTTGGCGTGGTTGTTGCTATTGGTGGTACTGCTACCACATTAGGGGCTATTGATGTAGGAGTGGATGTCTATGATCCTTTACGTATTCAGGGACATATGATGAGTCGAGAAACGATAGAAGGCCTTGTCATGAGACTTAGATATATGTCTATGGAAGAAAGAAGACAAGTGGTAGGATTACCAGAAGGCAGAGCAGATATTATTGTGAGCGGCGGAGAGATTATTACATCATTTTTAGATTTTTACGGCATTTCAGCAATATATATTAGTGATACAGATGGTATGGAAGGCATACAAGCATCTTTGTATGAGTTATGATGAATGTATAGTGTGTCGTGCATAAAGTGATACTTTCATCGTGAACTGTCATATCCGATAGACGTGATGTATCAAGAAAAGCGTATGTACATAACATAGATACGATACTGATAGTAGCCAACGCGTGTATGAGAGTATATCGTTGCTATAGTCTGTTCTTCTATAAGGATTTGATAGATGTGATGGGCGTAGTAGATGATTAGAGAAAGTGGGGTTTTGTATATATGGTTCAGCTTTGCGTGGAAACAATTCGTCATACTTGTGAAAGAGAGCATTTATTCGATCAAGTGTCACGTATATTAGTGGCCTGTTCTGGAGGACCAGACTCAATGGGGCTCTTATATATACTACAAGAACTATATCCACAGTGTCATATAGGCGTTGTGACTCTAGATCATCAGTTGCGCTTAGAAAGTGGCGAGGAACTCTCCTTGGTAGAAAGAATAGCACAGAAAGAAGGCTGGGACTTTTATGGACAGTCCGTAGACATTACGTCGTTGGCAGAAAAAAAGGGACTTTCCATCGAAGAAATGGGACGCATTATGCGCTATAAAATCTTTCAAGACATTGCTACTCTTCATGAGTATGACTGTATTGCCGTTGCTCATCATAAGCGCGATCAAGCGGAAACGATACTGGCGCATATGATACGTGGTTGCGGACTCAATGGCTTGCAAGGTATGAAATATCGCACCGATTCAGTGAGTGGAATCCCCATCATACGACCGTTGTTAGATGTGACAAAAGAAGAACTGGTGGAATATGTAGAAGCGCATCATATTCCCTATGTAATCGATCACTCTAACTTTGATACGCAGTATACGCGTAATCGCATACGTTGGGACGTGCTCCCCCCTATGGAAACGATAAACCCAAAGGCGGTGGATGCCATACTTCGATTAGGTCACTTGGCACAACAGGCCTATATGTATATCGATAAAAGAGCGCAAGAAGCGTTAGAAGCATGTGTATTGCTATCGGATCAAGAAAAAAATGATAGACATAGGAATAGTACTACTACGGATAGCGATGCCTTACCCTTCCATGAGAAACGAGCGATAGGGCAGCAGCAACATGATGCGTATCCGCTAGAAAGTTGTTCCTACATTAGTTTATCAAAAACTGGTATGCGTCAGTTGGATAGAGCGATGTTGCCCTATGTGTGGCGGCGAGCGTTTTCGATGATTAAAACGGCCTCTATCGATGGAGAGCTGGTGGCTCGTCGTTTGGAAGAAGTGCATGAAAAGCAACTATGTACGTTACTAGGTAGTAAAGAAGTAAAAGTTTTTGCTATAGGACAGATGAAAGTTGTAGCGCAATATGATAAAATAGTAATCGGTGTTGCCTCTGTTGTTGATGAGGTTTTCAAGTCTAGCGTGCAGCAACTAGTGACCATTGAGAAGGTGTGTATACAAGATACTGCGCCTAGCATGTTAGATAATAATCAATTTTGTATACCTTATGAGTGGGTAACGGATGCGATTACAATACGGAATCGTGCACCAGGTGATCGTATTATTTTATTAAATGGACAGGGACAACGAATTGGTAGTAAAAAATTAAAGTCCTATTTAATTGATAGAAAAATACCGACCTCAAAGAGGGATGTGTTATATTTTATAGCGATTGGACATCAATTGGTATTGCCTTATAGAAACAATTGTGCACTACGCGTAGTTGATAGCACTGCGAGCGCATACTATGTAGGAACCATTAAGGAGACGGATCATAATGTTACATAACGATGTGAAAAAAGTACTATTATCAGAAGAAGAAATAAAAAAACGGGTACAAGAATTAGGGGAGGCGATTTCTCAAGACTATAAAGGAGAAGAACTTGTACTTGTCTGTGTCCTTAAAGGGGCGGTTGTATTTTATACAGATTTAATTCGCGCCATTGGTAATGATGTAGATGTGTCGCTAGATTTTATCTCTTGTTCTAGCTATGGTAATGGCACTGTTAGTAGTGGAGAAGTACGGATTATGAAAGATTTAGATCGATCCGTTGAAGGCAAACATGTGTTAGTAGTAGAGGATATTGTAGATACAGGCACTACATTGCATTATCTACTAGATAACTTGAAAGCTCGTCAAGCTAAGTCTGTAAAATTAGCAACCTTATTAAATAAACCAGAACGGCGTAAAGTTGACGTACATGTAGACTACAATGGATTTACCGTGCCAGATTATTTCGTGATTGGCTATGGTTTAGATTATGCAGAACGTTATCGTCAGTTGCCATATATTGGGATTTTGAAAGAAGAAATATATCAATAAGTACTATCTAACAGCATAGCTTTTACTAGAGTGAACACTACTATCTTGATTGTCTAGTTCTATCAAATGTGATACAATAGCAAAAGGTATATCTGCATAATTTATGAGATAGATAGTAAAATGATATAACAAGTATAATAATGAAAGGAGTCATACATTGGGCCGATTTACAAAAAATGTCCTTTTGTATTTACTGATTATTGTAGCAGCGGTAGCAGCTATAGACATGTTTGCTAGCTCTACTTCTAATAAACCAGAGATTAGTTACTCTGGTTTTATGCAACAAGTAAAAACAAAGAATGTAGAAAGTGTTTCCATTACAGATAATCACTCGATTATTGGTAAATTAAAAAATAATGGTACTGAATTTACAACCTATGCACCGACAGATGCTACGTTGATTCAACAATTAACAGAAAATGGCGTAGAAATTACAGCAAAACCACCGGAACAACCATCCATATGGATGAGTTTATTAACATCTATTTTGCCAATCGTGTTGTTAGTAGCTGTTTGGTTTTTTATCATGCAACAGACGCAAGGTGGCGGTGGCCGTATTATGAATTTTGGTAAAAGTAAAGCCAAAATGATGGAAGGTAATACGAATGTTACGTTCAAAGATGTGGCTGGAGCTGATGAGGCAAAACAGGAATTACAAGAAGTTGTTGATTTCTTGCGTAATCCAGCAAAGTTTAATGCCATCGGAGCCAAGATTCCTAAAGGAGTGTTGCTATTTGGCCCTCCAGGGACTGGTAAAACCTTATTGGCTAAAGCAGTAGCTGGTGAAGCGGGCGTTCCTTTCTTTAGCATTTCTGGATCTGATTTTGTGGAAATGTTTGTCGGCGTTGGAGCTTCTCGTGTGCGTGACTTGTTCATGCAAGCTAAAAAAAATGCACCTTGCATCGTCTTCATTGATGAAATTGATGCAGTTGGTCGTCAACGTGGCGCCGGGTTAGGTGGCGGTCATGATGAACGAGAACAAACATTGAATCAATTATTGGTAGAAATGGATGGGTTTGGTGCGAATGAAGGTATTATTACTGTAGCAGCTACTAACCGTCCTGATATTTTAGATCCTGCATTATTGCGTCCAGGTCGATTCGATCGCCAAATTACTGTAGGTCGTCCCGACTTGCGTGGTCGTGAAGCCATTTTACATGTACACGCTAAAAATAAACCATTAGCCGATGACATTGATTTGAAAGTGATTGCTCGTAAGACACCTGGATTTACAGGTGCTGATTTGAGTAACTTGCTAAATGAAGCAGCTTTATTAGCAGCTCGTCACAATAAAAAAATTATTTCTATGGATGAGTTGGAAGAAGCTAGTGAAAAAGTTATGATGGGCCCTGAAAAGCGCAGTCATATTGTGAATGAAAAAGAACGTCGATTAACGGCGTATCATGAATCAGGACATGCCATTGTGGCTCATTTATTACCAGAGGCAGATCCAGTCCATAAAGTAACGATTATTCCACGCGGTGGTGCCGGTGGTTATACATTAATGTTGCCAGAGGAAGAAGTAAACTTTAAAACGCGTTCCCAATATTTGGCGGATATTCGTGTAGCTTTGGGGGGACGCTGTGCAGAAGCCCTTATTTTACATGAAATTAGTAGTGGCGCTTCTAATGATTTACAACAGGTGACCAACATTGCTCGAACAATGATTACTCGTTTGGGTATGAGTGATGAATTAGGACCAATGGTATTTGGCGAACATCAAGAGCAAGTATTCTTGGGACGTAATTTAGGCCACGAACGAAATTATGGCGAAGCAGTGGCGGAAAAAATTGATAAAGAAATGCATGCTATGGTAGCTGATGCCTATAATGATGTAATGGAATTATTAGCGAATAATATTGACTTCTTACATAATATGGCGCATGCTTTATTAGAAGAAGAAACGATTGATCATACACAGGTGGAAAATTTGTATAAGTATGGTACTGTTACATCGCCAGAGGTAGATGAATCGAAAGATGCTAAACATGCATTAGAAGAAGCGGGCATTGTAGTGCCTAAAGAAATTATTACACCTGGTGTATTAAAAGACACTACATCAGAGGCAGATAAATCATAAGCATGAGTCATTAGGCTATGAATATAAATTATTGTTCTTAAAAAGACTATCTCTATATGATACTATCATATAGAGATAGTTTTTTTATATGTGCCATTCATAGAATGTCAATTAGATGTAGAGAGTATTGCTGTGAATGACATAATCTACTTGTATAGATTTAATGGATTGTATTATTAGTAGTCAATGCTATTGACAGTGATGGGACGTAAGCAATGATATAAATATAGATATAGGCAAGTGTACTAGATAGTCTGTAGGCCTATTAAGGCGTGTGTTACGATTCATTTCACATATCTATACATAGATATGTGAAACATTGTAAGGAGGTTACTATTCTAGATAGTCGTTATAGGGGAAAGGTTTATTTTTCTATTGCGCATAGATATATATTTGGGGCTATTTCTAATAGTGGTGATAACTGGTAAGGCATAGGACAGGATACAATTTATATAATTTCCTATGAATAGGAGTCTATCATTCCATAAAAACTTGATTTACATTTCTATTTTATTGTAGAATCGTATTGTAAACTTAAGTTGACAAAAAGGAGGGGTATTATGAGAGACATGGTTTTAGATCTATTAAGAGCTAAGAATGGAGAATTTGTATCTGGACAAGATATGTCGAACACGTGTCATGTATCTAGAACAGCAATTTGGAAACATATTAAAGCATTACGCGATAAGGGGTATGTAATTGAGTCTTTTACTAAAAAAGGATATCGTCTTATAGAAGAACCAGATCTACTAAGACCTAGCGATGTACAAAAAGATTTACATACAAAGTACTTTGGTCAACATTATATATACATGGATAGTACTGATTCATCGAATCGTGAAGCTAAATTATTGGCACAAGAAGGTGCACCAGAGGGGACAATTGTGGTGGCGGAAACGCAATCAGCAGGGAGAGGTCGCTTGACACGAGGTTGGTTTTCTCCTTATGGAAAAGGTATATGGATGAGTTTAATTTTGCGCCCTAAATTTTCACCCATAGAAGCGCCTAAATGTACGTTAATGGCTGCAGTAGCGTTAACAAAAGCTTTTCATGCATTAGGACTAGAAGCAGCTGGTATAAAATGGCCTAATGACATTTTAGTGAAAGGGAAAAAAATAGTTGGCATTTTAACAGAAATGAGTGGCACTATGGAAGAAATTTCCTATATCATTATGGGCATGGGGATTAATATTAGTGTGGAAAAAAGTGAACTGCCTGAAGATATTAAGGATATTGCTACGTCATTTGCGATGGAAGGTGTAACGGTTGATCGCAAGGTTGCGTTACAAACTATTTTACAAGAACTAGAAAATCAGTATAATAAAGTGGTTAGTGGTGGATTTGATACGACTCTTGAAGAGTGGAAACAGTTAAGTGTTACATTGCATCAAGATGTAGAAGTTAGAGCCCCAGGTAATACCTATGTAGGTCATGCTATCGATATCGACCGAGATGGTAATTTAATAGTTCGCTTGCCAAATGGCAAAACAGAACGTATTATAGCAGGTGATGTATCTATACGACCAGCTATGAAATAGGAGGATTATAATGTTATTAGTAATAGACGTGGGAAATACCAATATTGTATTGGGTGTGTATGATCATGAACATTTAGTAGGACATTGGCGAATTTCCACGGATCGAGTTCGTACGACAGATGAGTACGGTGTTATTATTATGAATTTATTCTTTCATGATAGAAAGGTAAATGTTAGCGATATTACATCGATTATTATTTCGTCGGTTGTACCCCCATTGATGCCAACCTTGGAGCATGTGTGCTTACGCTATTTTAACGTAAAACCATTAATTGTAGGGCCTGGCACCAAAACAGGCATGGCTATTAAGTATGATAATCCTCGCGAAGTAGGAGCTGATCGTATCGTTAATGCGGTGGCCGCTTTTGAAAAATATGGCGGTCCTAGTATCATTATCGATTTTGGTACGGCGACTACCTATTGTGCCGTTTTAGAGAATGGGGACTATATGGGTGGCGTCATTGCACCAGGTGTTAATATCTCAGCAGAAGCACTATTCCAACGGGCTGCTAAATTGCCGCGCATCGAAGTCCGTGATCCAGGTAGAGTCATTTGTCGTAATACTGTTTCCTCTATGCAATCAGGCATGTTTTATGGGTATGTGGGACAAGTAGAAGGATTGGTTAATCGTATGAAAAAAGAATTACCAGAAGGTGTGACCGTTATTGCCACTGGTGGATTGGCTAATTTAATTGGCAGTGCTACAGATTGCATCGATTATGTAGAACCTATGTTAACACTAGAAGGATTACGGTTAATCTATGAAAAAAATCAATAAAAAACGTTGGTATATTGGGAGTGTGGAAATTCAAGGACAGGCTATTTTAGCACCTATGGCAGGTGTTAGTGACATAGCCTATCGGTTACTAGCCAAAGAACATGGAGCGGCCCTTGTGTGCACAGAAATGGTTAGTGCCATGGGGCTTAAATATAACAATGACCATACGCATGAATTGCTACGGATGGAAGATGGGGAACATCCTGTATCGATGCAAATATTTGGCTCTGACCCTAGTGCGATTGCATTGGCAGCCCAAGCGGTTGAAAGAGCAGGGGCTGATATTGTAGATATTAATATGGGATGCCCCGTAAAAAAAATCGTGTCTTCCGGTGATGGATCTGCATTGATGAAAACACCAACCCTTGCGTGGCAAGTGGCTAAGGCCGCTGTTAAGGCTGTATCCATACCCGTTACGGTAAAAATGAGAATAGGATGGGATGAAGATCATAAAAATGTAGTTGACTTGGCTAAAGGTATGGCTGATGTGGGAGTCGCGGCTCTTGCTATTCATGGACGAACCAGGGAACAAATGTATAGTGGTAGTGCTGATTGGTCTTTTAGCAAGCGGGTTAAAGAAGAAGTGGATATACCGGTGATTGCCAATGGTGATATAGTTGATGCTAAAAGGGCACTTGATGTGCTGACATATACTGGGTGTGATGCGGTCATGATAGGACGCGGTGCGCAAGGTAATCCGTGGATTTTTGATCAAGTAAATCAGTATGTAGCAGATGGCACATTACTAGCAGAACCAACAGGCGTGGAAAAATTAGACATGTTGTTGCGGCACTTTCATCTATTATGTAACTATAAAGGCGACATGTTAGCCGTTCGTGAAATTAGAACGCATGCAGGATGGTATATTAAAGGCTTACCAGAAGCAGCCAGGTGGCGTAATTTGATTAATACGGTAACGACAGTGTCACAGTTTGTAGAAACGATCCATCAATATAGAAGTTTATTAGGTTAAATTGATGAGCGGTAGTATAATAGACTACAAATAGTTAACTACGCTAGATGTATTACATATGTGCTTATGGATTAGCATTGACAATAAAATTGTATCTAGCTATAATAATATAGATTAATTATATATTTATTATATGATTGTAAAGGTGTCATCATTGTGACACTTTTTCCTTTTATAGACTTTAGGAAAGTGGGATTGTAAGAATGGCTGATGTAAAAGAAACTTTATTAACAGCTGAAGGGCTAAAAAAATTAGAAGAGGAATTGGCTTATTATAAATCTGTGCGCCGTATTGAAGTGGCAGAACGTATTAAAATTGCCATTGAATATGGGGATATTAGTGAAAATTCTGAATATGATGATGCGAAAAATGAACAAGCGTTTATTGAAGGTCATATTTTTGAATTAGAAAACAAAATAAATACAGCAAAAATCATCGACGAAAGTGCAAAAGGTGATGTGGTAACTGTAGGTAGTAAAGTTAAATTATTAGACACATCGTATGATGATGAACTTGAATATGTAATTGTAGGATCCTCTGAAGCAGATCCATTTAATAATCGCATTTCTAATGAATCTCCTGTAGGCAGTGCCATTTTAGGTAAACGCAAAGGTGATAATGTAGAAGTCATTACTCCGGACGGCCCTGTTACTTTTAAAGTGTTGGCGATTAATTAAGTAATGCATCATAGTGGCGAGTAGTACAGTGTACGTACAAGGAGGTAACAAATGAGCGAGGAAAAACAAATTCCACAGACGGAATTAGAAAATTTGAATGATCAAATGATAGTGCGTCGTGATAAATTAGCTCAATATGAAGTAGATGGGGTATATCCATTTGGACAACGATTTGTAGCGAAACAGCATGCACAAGAAATTAAAGATGATTTTATTAATTTTGAAGATCAACCTGTGACCATGGCGGGCCGATTGATGACGATTCGATCACATGGAAAAACAGCGTTTGCTAATATTCGTGATTTATCTGGCGATATACAAATATATTTTCGTAAAGATGTATTAGGGGACGATAACTATAAACATGTTAAAATGCTTGATATTGGTGATATCATTGGCATTGAAGGCCATGTTTTTAGAACGCATACAGGTGAAGTAACTGTTAAAGTATCAAAATTAACACTATTATCGAAAGCGCTACGTCCATTTCCAGAAAAATGGCATGGTTTAAAAGATACAGAATTACGATACAGACAACGGTATGTGGATTTAATTGTCAATCCAGAAGTGCGTGATACGTTTATAAAACGAACACAAATCGTTGCGAAAGTGCGCGAATACTTGAATGGACAACAGTTTATGGAGGTGGAAACACCAATGATGCATGCTGTTCCTGGTGGCGCGGCAGCACGTCCATTTATTACGCATCATAATGCATTAGACATTGATATTTATATGCGCATCTCACCAGAATTATACTTAAAACGATTAATTGTTGGCGGGTTAGAACGTGTGTATGAAATTAACCGCTCATTTCGTAATGAAGGTATTGATAATCGTCATAATCCTGAGTTTACTATGATGGAATCATACCAAGCGTATGGCAATTATGAAGATGCGATTCGTTTGACTGAAAATATTGTAGCCTATTGTGCTAAAGAAGTATTAGGCACTACTAAGATTAACTATCAAGGTACTGAAATTGATTTGACCCCACCATGGAATCGAATTACTATGGCAGAAGGTGTGAAAAAATATGCTGGCGAAGATTTTGATGCAGTGGAAACGGTAGAAGAAGCTAGAGCTATTGCTGACCGTTTGCATGTTGCTTATGGACCTAATGATGGCATTGGTAAAATTATGAATCTTTGCTTTGAAGAATATGTAGAGGAAAACTTAATCCAACCAACCTTTGTGTATGGCCATCCAAAGGAAATTTCTCCATTAGCTAAATTGAATCGTGAAAAACCGCTAACAACAGAACGATTTGAAGCATTTATTTATGGTCGTGAATTGGCCAATGGCTTTTCTGAATTAAATGATCCAATCGATCAAAAAGAACGATTTGAAGCACAATTAAAAGAACGCGAAGCTGGTGATGATGAAGCGCATCGTATGGATGAAGACTATGTAGCAGCGTTGGAATATGGGTTACCTCCAACAGCTGGATTGGGTATTGGTATAGATCGTCTAGTTATGTTCTTAACTGATTCCGCTTCTATTCGCGATGTATTGTTATTCCCATTAATGAAACCAGAAGTGGCAGACCCAACTGAATAAATGTTTATTGCTTCGTATAGTAATAGTTATTGCTCTTTTAAGCTACTATAGGTATAGCGTATCTATGTGTCTTAGACAAGAGGTAATGATAGAAGCGTAGATGAAGATAGTGTAGTGTAGTCCTTATTATAAGGGCTACACTTTTTATATAGTTATGAATGTGAAAATAGGTACAAGTATCGGATCATACTAACATGTGAGTTATAATTATTTTTATAAACTTATGTATATGGAGAAAAGTTAAAAATTAACAGTAATCTGATAGCATCGGGTGGATAGTTGATAATTACTTGTGCCAATGGTGCGTATGTAGTTGATTGAAGATTGTATAGAGTAGGAGACCGTAGCGTGAAACCATTAAAAATTGCGTATTCAAAAATAGGAGCAACTTTATTTTCTCCATTAATTGAAAGAGAGTGTGTGCCCTTAGAGATAACCGACTTTTCTGACGTGGCAGCGATTGTCATGACAGATCAGGATATCACTCAGTTTGAAAGGATACATGCGTTAGACATTCCTGTTTTTTTAATACGCACATCCTCTCAAAGAACACAATCGCATCCATTGCGACATAGAGCACATATCATTGATACTGATATGGCACAAAGAGAGTTATATATGAAAGACATTGCTAGAGCCGCTACAGAGTATGAGAAGAAATTATTACCTCCTTTTTTTGGAGCATTAATGGAGTATGTAGAGTCACAACCAGTGCAATTTGACTGTCCAGGACATCAAGGTGGATGCTTTTATACGCGCCATCCTGCAGGAAAAGCGTTTGTTGATTTTTATGGAGAGACTATATTTCGCAGTGATCTATGTAATGCAGACGTAGCATTAGGTGATTTACTTATTCATGAGGGACCAGCTTGCCGAGCGCAACAAGAAGCGGCTCGTGTATTTAATGCAGATAAAACTTACTTTGTCCTCAATGGCACATCGGCGGCGAATAAGATGGTGCTCAATGCTGTCTTAACACCGGGAGATATTGTTTTATATGATCGAAACAATCATAAATCAATTAGTCATGGAGCCCTTATACAGGCTGGGGCGACACCAGTATATTTGGAAACGGCTAGGAACCCATTTGGTTCCATAGGGGGAATTTTAGAACATTGCTTTGATGAAACATACATCAGAAATGTAATAGGAAAGAGGGACCCTATTAAAGCCCAAGAAAAAAGACCAGTACGGTTGGCAGTCATTCAATTAGGTACGTATGATGGTTGTATCTATAATGCACGGCAAGTGATTGATGCCATTGGTCACTTATGTGATTATATTTTATTTGATTCTGCTTGGGTGGGGTATGAACAATTTATCCCTATGTTGAAAGAGTGCAGCCCATTGTTGTTAGAATTGGGCCCTGAGGATCCAGGCATTTTAGTAACCCAATCTGTTCATAAGCAGCAAGCTGGATTTTCACAGGCGTCACAAGTGCATAAAAAAGATGCTCATATAAAAGGACAAGCACGATATATTAATCATAAACGATTTAATAATGCGTTTATGATGCATGCGTCTACATCTCCTTTTTATCCGCTATTTGCATCATTAGACGTGAATGCTAAGATACATGATGGTGAAATGGGACGACAATTATGGAAAGAATGCGTAGAACGTTCTATTGATGCACGCAAGGCAGTCCTTTCACAGTGCCATTATATACGCCCATTGATTCCTCCAATGGTACATGGTGAGCCGTGGCAAGATGGCACTACGCGTGCTATGGCTGAGGATATTTCTTATTTTTCACTTACTCCAGAGGCTAAGTGGCATTCTTTTAAAGGATATGGTAGCGGCCAATATTGTATGGATCCATGCAAATTACAGCTCATTACACCGGGCATTAATGTGGCTACAGGTGACTATGAAAGCTTTGGCATACCAGCCACGATTTTAGCAAATTATCTTCGAGAACACGGGGTTATTCCAGAAAAATGTGATCTTAATACGATTTTATTTTTGATGACGCCTGCTGAAAGTGCGGATAAAATGAATCGATTATTGGCCGCTTTGGTACAGTTTGAGATAATGATTGACCAAGATGTACCCATGAAAGAGGTATTGCCATCACTGTATGAGGCCTATCACTATAGGTATCGAGACTATACAATTCGCCAATTGTGTCAGGAAATGCATGATTTTTATAAAAATCGTAGCATGAGTAGTTTACAAAAAAGATTATTCTTATATGACTATTTACCAGAGTACGTGACTACACCACAAGTGGCGAATATTGCCTTTGTACGTGGAGAAGGGGAGTTAGTAAGACTAGCTAACATAACGAATCGCATTGCCTTAGAAGGCGCTTTACCATATCCGCCAGGTGTTATTTGCGTACAACCTGGCGAACGATGGTCTGAAACAGCGAGAGATTATTTTCTTGTGTTGGAAGCAGGTCTTAATCAATTCCCAGGATTTGCACCAGAAATGCAAGGTGTATATATAAGGCGTACGGCAGAGGGAACTAGAGAAATTGAGGCATATGTATGGAAGAAAGAATCGGGTTCTTTCTTAGATAGATAGTATTAGTGATAGCATGTGTAGTAGACACATTTGAGGGCTCCTATACAGACGTAGTGTAGTTGGTAAGATATGTCTCTTTGGACAGGCAACCTACTTATTTAGTACAATATATAGATAGAAAGATAATTACTAGCACGAAGGTAAGGACTAGCCTATCAATAGTATATGGATGATTGGTTTAGAGTTCTTAGTTTGCAGTATGTATTAGGGGCGTATCTTCTGTAGTAGGCATGATAGATTTTGTATAGATGTAGTTAGATTGAAAGTGTATGTAAGACAGTGAATACAGATAAGGGAGCATGGGACAATGAACGTTGTAGAAGCACGGCAATCAATTGAGCAAAAACTACTGATACAGTCCACAGCGTTGATGAGTTTAGTTGCCATTAGTGGTACGATTATGGGGATTGTTACGGGATCGAGTGCCGTATTATTAGATGGGGTATTTTCTTTTGTGGACGTAGTCATTAAGGTCATGATGCTGATGACATCAAAATTAATTGCTCGCGAAACGAGTAAGCGATTCCAATTTGGTTTTTGGCAATTTGAACCATTGGTGTTGGCCGTAGAAGGTTTATTCATTTTAGTCATCGTTTTATACGCTTTATCAAGTGGCGTTACCGATCTTTTGAATGGGGGCCGCGTAGTAGATTTTGGGTCAGCTATCTTTTATGCCATCTTTTTTACCATTGTTGATGCTGCGTATTACTTGTATGTACATCGCATCAATAAAAGTTTGCAATCAAATCTTATCAAGTTTGATAATATTAGTTGGTCCGTTGATGCGTGGCTAGAAGCGGCTATATTAATTAGTTTTGTTGTGGCGGCTGGATTAGAATTTACGGACTATGCAGTGTATGCTAAATATATAGATCCGATTGTATTAATCGTATTAGCGTTACAAATTTTGCCATCCGCTATCAAAATACTCATTCCATCGACAAAACAAATCTTAGGATATGCACCGCCTGCATTGCATGATGAAGTCCAAACGATTATGGATGAGTTCATGCAGCGGTATCAGTTTAAAGACTATGTGAGTAGTGTTCAAAAATATGGAAATGCTCGAATTATTGAAATCGATATTTTAATTTCTAAAGACTTTCCACAACAGAGTATTGTTGAGTTGGATCACATTCGAAATGAAATTGATGCAGAAATTGGAGGCAATCCTACTGAAAAATGGGTAACCATATCATTTACTGCCACGAAACGATGGATGGCAAAGGATTATTTGCTAGATGAAGAGGATGATTGAGGATAGCAGTGATGACAGCAGTGATGACAGAATGTTACTGTCTATCGATTGGTATAGGTTTCTAGATGACGAAGGGTGTTAGATCGGCTACTAGTCGAAATAAGTAGTTTATGGTAAACTAAAATGTAATTGGATATTTCCATTAAGAGGCAGATAAATAAAAGAGGGTTTGTATATGTTAGATATGAAGTTCGTCCGAGACAATTTGGACGTAGTGCAAGTAAATTTAGATAATCGTCACACAAAAGGTGATTTAGAAACATTTGCTACATTATATGATGAACGCAAAAAAATTATTTTAGAAGTAGAACAGTTAAAAGCAACACGCAATGCAGTTACTGCTGAAATTAGTCAATTAAAACGCAATAAAGAAAATGCAGATGATAAAATTGCAGAAATGCAAAAAGTAGGGGAAACAATTGCCCAATTAGATGATCGTTCCAGAAAGGTGGCCGCTTCATTGCGCGATGTAGCACTTCGCTTGCCTAACATGTGCGATGCTACAGTACCTGTAGGAGCAGATGAAAATGATAATCCTGAAAATCGTAAATGGGGCACACCACGGGTATTTGATTTTGAAAGTAAAGCCCATTGGGATCTAGGTGAAAGCCTTGATATTTTAGATTTTGAACGGGCAGGGAAATTAAGCGGTGCTAGATTCACCATTTATAAAGGCTTAGGTGCTAGATTAGAACGGGCATTAATTAACTTTATGCTTGATTTACATATAGAAAAACAGGGTTACACGGAAATGATGACCCCTTATATGGTAACGCGTGAAACATTAACTGGCACAGGGCAACTTCCTAAATTTGAAGAAGATATGTTTAAAATTCATAGTGATACGATGGATTACTTTTTGATTCCTACGGCAGAAGTAACTTTGACGAATTATTATAGTGGAGAAATTTTGAAAGCAACCGATTTACCAAAATATTTTACCGCTCATACAGCTTGTTTCCGTGCAGAAGCGGGTTCAGCTGGTCGTGATACAAGAGGACTCATTCGTCAACATCAATTTAATAAAGTAGAAATGGTCAAATTAGTTGATCCGAATACATCGTGGGATGAATTAGAATCGTTGACCCATGATGCAGAAAAAGTATTACAATTATTAGAATTGCCATATCGTGTGATTACTCTTTGTACAGGAGATATCGGATTTGGATCTGCTAAAACATATGATATAGAAGTATGGATGCCAGCACAAAATAAATATCGAGAAATTTCTTCTTGCTCTAATATGACAGACTTTCAGGCACGCAGAGCGAATATTAAATTCCGTCGTGGGCCAAAAGAAAAACCTGAATTTGTTCACACCTTAAATGGTTCCGGCTTGGCCGTAGGTCGTACTGTGGCGGCGATTTTAGAAAATAATCAGCAATCTGATGGATCAGTCGTGATACCGACCGCCTTAGTGCCATACATGGGTGGATGCACAGTCATCCGACCAAATAATAAGTAGTTGTAGTGTCAACTATTGTAGTTAGCAAGAAAGTATGAAAGTGTATATATATGAAATTTTTTATTGATACAGCGAATATTGAAGAAATTAAAACAGCCTATGCTATGGGATGTATTAGTGGTGTTACCACCAATCCATCGTTAATTGTGAAAGAACATCGTGATTTACAAGCGGTCATCAAAGAGATTTCTCAGTTAGTTGATGGCCCAGTCAATGCAGAAGTTATAGGAACGACAGCGCTTGAAATGATTGAAGAAGGTCGTGCAATTAGTCAATGGAATGATAATGTGGTCGTAAAAATCCCGATGACTAGAGAAGGGTTACAAGCTGTGTCCGTTCTTCATAAAGAGAACATTCAGACAAATGTAACTTTAATATTCTCTGCGAATCAAGCTTTATTGGCGGCCCGTGCTGGTGCATCTTATGTAAGCCCATTTGTAGGTCGCATTGATGATATGAGCATGGATGGCATTACATTGATTAAAGATATTGCACAGATTTTTCAGTTACATAACATTGATACTGAAATTATTGCAGCCAGTGTGAGAACACCACTTCATATAACTCAATGTGCTAAAGCGGGTGCTCATATTGCGACAGTACCTTATCAAGTCTTGATGAAAGCCTTGACACATCCATTGACAGATGCAGGAATTGCTAGATTTTTAGAAGATTGGCATACAGCAAATCAATAAGTGTATAATAGAATTAATGAGTGTGTACTAGGACTAAAATACTATAGTGATTGTACTATAGAGAATTAATGATTATATACATAAGCATATGCTTGAGGAGGCAAATTATGGATCGTTCTTTATCATTGGAATTTGTTCGTGTAGTAGAAGCTGCTGCATTAAATAGCGCTCGTTTGATAGGCCGTGGTAAGAAAGATGAAGCTGATGGGCTAGCAGTTGATGCTATGCGTCAAATGTTTGACACTGTTAACATTACGGGAACAGTGGTTATTGGTGAAGGTGAAATCGACGAAGCGCCTATGCTCTATATTGGAGAAAAAGTGGGCCGTGGCGGTGAAGTCGTTGATATTGCTGTGGATCCTATTGAAGGTACTAATTTGATTGCTAAAGGCCAAAATGGTGCCATCGCAGTATTGGCCATCGCTCCGAAAGGATGTTTATTACACGCACCCGATATGTATATGCAAAAATTATGTGTAGGTCCACGTGCGAAAGGTGTTATTGATTTAGACGCATCAGTAACAGAAAACTTAACACGAGTAGCAGAAAAGATGGAACGTAGTATTGATGATATTACTGTTGTTATGTTAGATCGTGAACGCCATTATGAAATTATGAAAGAATGTCGTCAAGCTGGTGCCCGTATTCGCCTTATTACAGATGGCGATGTAAACCCTGCTATGGAATGTTGTTTTGAAGGTTCTGGTGTACATATGGTAATCGGTACAGGTGGGGCTCCAGAAGGTGTATTAGCAGCGGCCGCCTTGAAATGTGCTGGTGGCGATATGCAAGCGCGATTACTTCCAGAAAATGAAGAACAAATTGCTCGCTGTCAAGCCATGGGAATTACCGACGTCAATAAAGTGTTGACCTTGGATGACTTAGTTGGCGGCGATGATGCAATTTTTGCTGCCACAGCGATTACACCAGGTAATATTTTGAATGGTATTCGTACATTTAATGGTGGCATGAGAACACATTCTGTTGTTATGCGTTACAAAACAGGAACTACTCGATTTGTAGATACAATTCATAATTTAGATAAGAAATTAAAAAATTTGAAAGCTAAATAATTGATAATGGTATCAAGTGATATGCTAGAGTGAGTATCATGAAATGATAGTGTAACTGCATTTTATGATACTCATTTAGATAATAAGGATAATGCGGACTGTACACATAGGTGTCTACAATCCGCATTATTAGTTTGAACACGTGCACTAGTACAAACGTGTTAAGTATAGAAATATTAACGATTAAGTTGCTCAGTGGGGTACAGTATATATTCCTTATGATATGCGTTATACATTATATACTATGTATAGTACTACAATCATAGTACATATTTTTTGTTTTAATGAGATGTATAAAAAGATATAATCAAGACTCATCATTGCATGAGCAATATTACTAAATGAGGTCTATAAGCTATTAGTTTGATGTATATAGGTGAGGAACATCGTCACAAGGATTCCTTTGGAAATTAAAACGCATAATACTTGATGATACGAGTCAAATAATAGTATACTATAATGTAGTGAATTATGATGAACAAACTGAAACGTTACTATAGAAATGGGATTAAATAGGAGGAACTCTGTTGGAAAAGCTTGTTATTAAAGGTGGTAATCAATTAAAAGGTAGAGTACGCGTTAGTAGTGCAAAAAATGCCGTCTTACCAATTATTGCGGCTACTATGTTAGCCACAACTCCTAGTACGCTACTAGAAATCCCAAAATTAGATGATGTGTTTACGATTTGCGATGTCATTGCATCATTAGGTGTGCGTGTGACGTTTAATCGCGATACAGATGAAATTAACTTTGATGCTTCGCAGTTAACCGCTATTGAAGCTCCTTATGACTTGGTTCGACGCATGCGAGCTTCTTTTTTAGTAATGGGGCCACTCTTGGCACGTAAAGGAGAAGCTAGAATTTCTCTACCTGGCGGGTGTGCTATCGGTAGTCGACCTATTGACCTACATTTGAAAGCGTTTGAAGCACTAGGCGCTACCATCGAATTAACTGAAGGATATGTGTATGCCCATGCACCAAATGGATTACGAGGCAATACAATTTATCTCGATTTCCCAAGCGTTGGTGCTACGGAAAATGTTATCATGGCGGCCACATTAGCAGAGGGAAAAACCATTATTGAAAATGCAGCCGAAGAACCTGAAATTGTCGATTTGGTGACCTATTTGAATAGTATGGGGGCCAATATTAAAGGGGCTGGTACTAACATTATCCGCATCCAAGGGGTTAAAGAACTTAGCGGAGCGGTACATACGGTTATTCCAGATCGTATTGAAGCGGGTACCTATCTGATTGCGGCAGCTATGGCTAGTGGCGATGTGTATGTGGAAAACGCTTTGTCAGAACATTTAAAACCAGTGGTGGCTAAATTAAAAGAAGCTGGTGTTACCGTAGAAGAAGATGTAGATGGCATTCGCGTCATTAGTGATGGAAACCTCAAAGCGGTTGATATTAAAACATTGCCATACCCAGGATTTCCTACGGATATGCAAGCGCAATTTATGGCGCTAACAACGATTGCTACAGGTACTAGCTCTGTGACAGAAACTGTATTTGAAAATCGGTTTATGCATGTGGAAGAATTGCAAAAAATGGGAGCTCACATACGCATTGAAGACAGAAAAGCCATCATTGATGGGGTTGATCACTTGACAGGTACCCGTGTTCGCGCCACCGACTTGCGAGCTGGAGCAGCATTGGTATGTGCAGGCTTAGCGGCCAAAGGCTCTACTGAAATTGATCATTTACATCACATCGATAGAGGTTATGATGATTTGGTAGGTAAATTGAAAGGGTTAGGTGCTGACATTGTTCGGGTGGACGAATAAGAAAAAAGCGAAGACTCTAACCATAGACGATAGGCGTAAAGCACGACGAGCAAGGCAAACACAAATGATTGCTAAAACAACGCCACAAATGACCATGAAAAAAGAAACAAAAAAATACAGAAAATCTCTTTTCGATATTGTAAGTCGTGTAGCTACCTATGATGTGGGCATTGATTTGGGAACAGCCAATGTGTTGATATATGTAAAAGGAAAAGGTCTTGTCTTAGATGAACCAGGTTACGTAGCACGAGATATTCACACAAAGGAAGTCTTAGCAGTTGGTAAAGAAGCGCAACATATGTTAGGACGCACACCGCAAGGAGTGGAGGTTATTCGCCCAGTACAGGCGGGCGTTATTGCCGATTATGATACTACTGAATTTATGCTACGCTATTTTTTAAAAAGTGTAGTATCTATTTCTGCGATTATACGACCTAGAATTGTAGTATGCGTGCCATCAGGTGTTACACCGGTGGAAAAAAGAGCGGTCTTAGAAGTGTTTTTGCGAGCCGGTGCTAAGAAAACGGTACTCATTGAAGAACCTTTAGCAGCTGCGTTGGGAATAGGCTTTGATACTGTGAAAGAAGCAGGTGCTATGGTAGTAGATATTGGTGGTGGTACTACAGACATTGCCGTAGTATGTACTACGGGCATTGTTGTGAGTGAATCATTACGCTTAGGTGGCGATATGTTTAATGAGTCGATTATTCGCTATATCCGTCGAAAACGCAAATTAATTATTGGTACCTGTGCGGCGGAAGCATTGAAAATATCTATTGGTACCGTAGATCGCCATGCGAAAAGCAATGAAATGATTGTTCGTGGTCGCGATAGTGCTTCCGGATTGCCAAAGGCAATTATGGTTACGTCTAGCGAAATTCAACGAGCTGTAGAAGGACAAGTCATGACTATTATAGAAGGTATTAAGCGGATTTTAGAAAAAACACCACCAGAATTAGTGGCTGACATTGCCGATCATGGTATTGTCTTAACCGGTGGTGGTGCTCTTATGGATGGCTTAGATCGATTAATTACACGAATCGTTGGAATCGCTACGTACTTAATGGACTCACCACGCTATGCAGTGATTAAAGGAACGGCTAAGGCTTTGGAAGAAATGTCTGATTTACGAGATAGTCTAGATGAATTGCAATAAGTATAGTAGTTTATGAAATCATAGGTTAATTAGCTTACTTATTACTACCAATGGATTACAATAAATTTTTATTTGTTGTAATCCATTTATATATAAGTACTTATACTATTTCGTTTGTATTCTATGACGATTAAGCGTGGCGTATATAAAATAACTCTAGTATAGAATTATTTTTTGCTATATAATGTAATATATGGTACTAATTATAGAGTGATAAGTTTTATAAGTATAATACATATAAGTTCATCATGTTATAGCCTGTATGGGTATGACTGGAGGTATATATGAAAAAGAATATAATTATGGCGGTAGTAGCCGTATTGACTGCTATTGGGATTATGCCAGCTATGGCACAGCCAGTGCAACAATTTACAGTATTAAGTGGAACTGTAGCCACAGTATTACCAGTAGGTACTGCTGTCACAGAAGGTGATACATTACTCACCATAGAAACATTAGCAGGTCCTATGGCAGGTGCAAAAGCCACTGTAGATGGCGTTATTAGTGCTGTAGAGGCACAAATAGGATCTTCCGTAGAACGAGGTCAAGTAGTTGTTACTATTGAAAGTAAATAGAGGGGAGAAATAAGAATGAAATTACCTCATTCTTTGCGTCGGTATGGAAAAGGTGTACTGGCGCTTTTCTTCTGTTGGTCTGTAGCGGCACAGGCGCAAGCTGTTGATTTTATGCCTGTGGCTGATGTAAAAACAGGCATGGAAGGAATTGCGAAAACTGTACTTGTAGGAGATACAATCTCTACATTTAATGTCAAAGTATTAGGCATTATGAAAGATAAAGGGCCATCAGGAGATTTGATATTGGCAAAATTTTCAGGTCCTGTTATGGATAAAACAGGGGGTATTGCGCATGGTATGAGCGGTAGTCCTGTATACATTAATGGAAAACTAGTCGGTGCCGTAGCCTATGGCTGGGGATTTGCAGATGGTACGATTGGCATGATCACACCGATTGCGGATATGGTCAAACTGTGGAATATACCCTACGAAAAAGAAATGGCCCATCAATGGCAAGATGGTCAATTAATTCCTATGGGGACACCGTTAATGGCCTATGGATTTGATCGTGATGCATTGGATTATATGGCGAAGAAACTACCACAATATCATTATGATATGTATGATACGGCAGCGGCCAATGGAGATGATGTGGTTAAACCTTTGGTTCCTGGTGGATCTGTAGCAGCATTATTAGTGGATGGCGATTTGAAATTAGGTGCAATTGGTACCGTTACCTATGTGGATGATGATAAAGTTGTTGCCTTTGGACATCCTTTCTTAAAACATGGTAGCACTAATTATTTCATGCACAACTCTAGTATCTTTACGGTAGTAAAAAGTGTGGAATCAGCTTTCAAATTAGGATCTATGGGTGCTGAAGTAGGATCGGTTGTCGAAGACCGTGGTAGCGGTATTGCTGGTACGGTAGGTCGTATTCATGCAGGAATTCCTGTACGTATGGTCATTCGCGATTTAGATACAGGCAAGGAACGAACTGCCTATGTAAAAGTTATTGAATCTAGCGATATGACGCCATCATTAGCATCCACATCGTTATATACATTTTTAAATAAAACCTTAGATAGATCTGGAGCGGGAACGGCGACCATATCATATACCATTACGCCGCGTAATACGGGGATTGTTCCTTTTACAAGAAAAAATATGTTCTACTCTGCGGATTCTATTAGTATTAAAAGTGTAGATGAATTTTATAATGTCATTGATGTACTAATGAATAATCGCTTTATCGATTATGATATTTCTGATATTACGATTCATGTAGATGTGATGGAAGACAAGAAAACGGCTAAAATTGTTGATGCCACCGCATCTCCTGTCATCGTTTCACCAGGCGATACGATTTCTGTTAATGTAAAATTATATCCATTTAGAGGCACACCATTTACAAAAGAAGTGCTATACACTGTTCCTAAAGATCAGCCATTGGGTGATGCCGTGTTAGAAGTACGTGGTGGTGGTGTTGTACCATTGCCATATGTATTTGAAAAACAAAAATATAATTTAACAGATGAAATTATTCGGCGCTTGAAAACGTATAAAGATTTTAATGAATTTTATAAGGAATTATTGACAACTGACTCGAATCAACAAATAGTAGTTGAAATTTTAGACTCTGGGGTTAGCATGGTAGACAGTGAAGGCACATCCTCTAAAAAGACTGCTAAAATCGATGGTGTGGAATCAAATAAATTACCAGGCACTATTACTAAAAAGGGAAATAAAGATAATTTACATAAGGATACAAAAGAGGAACGAACCTATGTGAATACAGACTATATTATTCAAGGTGATGGTCAGTTTAACATTCAAGTTATGACGCCGGATAAGCGAGATAAAATGTTGGCGAAAAAGAAAAAAGAAGCAATACAATTGGCAAAAATGAAATTGGAAACATAACTTGATAAGACGTATCCGATAAGCGAGGAGGCTTTATGCACTGGTTAGAGGTAATTGGTCGTTGGACATTAGAACGATTGGAACAAATAGGTAGTGCTATGTTACTTGTAGTAGATACCTGTAGCCAATTAACAATGATTAATTGGCGTCATACAATACAACAAATGGCATATCTAGGCGTGGATTCCTTGCCGATTATTAGCTTGACTTTAGTGTTCGCCGGTGCAGTTATGACGTTACAAATGGCAGATGTATTAATTACCTATGGTGCCCAAAGTACTGTAGGTGGTATTATGGCCATTGCTATGGGACGTGAATTGGGCCCCATTTTGGTGGGCGTCGTGTTAGCAGGCCGTGTAGGGGCGGCCATTACTGCTGAATTAGGTGCTATGAAAGTAACTGAACAAATTGATGCGTTACGCGTGATGGCTACGAATCCTATAGGATATTTGGTAGTTCCTCGCGTTGTTGCCTGTATGATTATGGTGCCAATTTTATCATTCTATGGCGTCTTGATTGGCGTTGGCGGTGGTTGGTTTGTAGCTACCTATATAAAAGGATTAGCCAGTCTAACCTATACGACGTCGATACAAAATTTGGCGGTGATAACAGACTTAACATATGGCCTTATAAAGGCGAGTGTGTTTGGTGCGGTTATCGCTCTCGTAGGTGCTTATAAAGGAATGTATACTGGCAGTGGGGCTAGAGCAGTAGGTAATTCTACGACTAGTTCGGTGGTGACGAGCATTATTTTAATCTTTATATTAAATTACTTTTTATCCGTTTTATTATTCTGAGGTTCATTATGATTGAATTTAAAGATGTAGTCATGGCATATGATGAGCGGGTTATATTAAATCATATTAACATAACAATTTTAGATGGAGAAACAGTCGCTATCTTAGGCGGTAGTGGTAGCGGTAAAAGTACGTTGTTACGCTTATTAATAGGATTAGTAAAGCCTACATCGGGACAGATTTTAGTGGATGGACACGATATTACACATATGTCTGAAGCGGAATTTAATCGAGTACGGCAACGGATGGGTATGGTGTTTCAATATTCTGCACTCTTTGACTCCTTAACGGTAGGTGAGAATGTAGCATTTGGCTTAGTTCGTGAAGGCCACAGAAGTGCTGATGATATTGCTAAGATAGTAAGAGAAAAGTTGGATTGGGTCGGACTAGCAGGGTATGAAACATATAAACCCAGTGAACTATCAGGGGGCATGAAAAAACGCGTTAGCTTGGCGCGAGCCATTGCTTTTGACCCTATGTTGATTTTATATGATGAACCTACATCAGGATTAGATCCAGTAACCTCGAATGCTATTAGCATGCTGATTCGTAATATGCAAGAACGATTGAATTGTACGTCTGTTGTTGTGACGCATGATATGAAATCGGCGTTTTATATAGCGGATCGGATTGCTTTGTTAGATAAAGGGCAATTCATAGAAGTGTCGAAGACGAAAGACTTTCAACAATCTACGAATGTTCGCGTACAGCAATTTATTCATGGTGATATAGCGTTCGAGGAGAACTAAAAGGGGGTATACATTCGTGCCGATGACAACAGAAGCTAAAGTGGGTATCTTTACATTAGCAGGCATTGTATTATTGATTGTGACCATATTGTTTGTAGGGCGTGTGTCATTATTCCATGAACCACAGATGACATTAGTGGGAACGTTTTCTAATGCATCAGGATTACAAGCAGGAAGTGCCGTCAATTATTCTGGCGTGCGTATCGGTAAAATTGACCGAGTTGATATTGGTACTTCAGGTGTTGTGATTACGATGACGGTAGATAAAAAAACGCTGATACCGACAGATTCTACATTCACAATTGAGTCCGATAGCATTTTGGGCGATAAATTCATACAAGTACAACCAGGAAAGGCGACGACGTATTTTCATGATGGCGATCATTTTAATGGCCACGTAGATGATATGAAGCGTGCTTTTAAAAAAGTGGAAAATTTAATTGACAGTAGCGATAAGACATTAAAAGCTATTAATGGCATCATTGGCGATCACGAAACACAAGGCGCTTTGCGAGATACATTGCGCACGACATCGACGATAGCTGATAATATGGCTATGTTAACGGCACAGATGAATAGCGCACTGGCACAAAATTCAGGAAATATCAATCAGATTACTTCGAATATGGTTGAAGTCACTCGTAATGTGAATTCTTTAACAACGGAATTAAATCGGACAGCGACACAATTTGATCATGATGGACAAGCTGGACAGCAGATGCGACAAATATTAGATAATCTAAAAGATACTACAGATACTGTAAATACAATGGCGCGTTCTATGTCTACCATAGTGGATGATCCACAAGCACAGCGCGATATTAAGGAAACATTACATAATACGGCACAAATTTCTAAGCGGATTAATCAATTGACTGGAGGCAGTGCGTATAAGGATTCTACCACAGCGACGGTTGATGAAGGTGAATACATGAATACGAAGAATCGTGGAGCCATGTGGTCAGAAAACTCCGTAGAATTGCTATATAATTCTCATAATCATAGATATGGAGTAAATGGTAATGCAAGACTATTTTTAAGAAATGGAATGCTCGAGATAGGTGCTTTTAACATAGGCGATAACACATCATTGAATGCCAATTATGGTAAATTCTTAACTGACCGATGGTTGCTTCGAGGTGGTTTATTTGAAGGCGACTTAGGTGCAAGTCTCGATTATGGTGTAGGTACTCCTTTTTCCATTTCGGCGGCGATGATTAATCTTAATCATCAACGGTATCGGATTCGTAGCGAATATAAATTGTTTGATGATACGTATGGTATTATACAAATTACAAGGCCCTATAGTGATCCCCTAGGAGGAAACTATTTTGGTGTTAAACATGTATTTTAAGTGAAATGGAGATGATGAATGTGCATAAGAAAGCGGCCACATTGGCACTTATATTATCGATAATGACCACTAGTGCATTGGCAGCGCCTAGAAATCATACAAGTTTAGAAGATTACCAAGAGAAGGCGTTACACATAACACAACAAGTGGTAGCTGATAAAGTAATAAGCGACAAGGCAATCCCTCAGGTGGTTACTTTGGATGAAAATCGTGCTGTCGCATGGACCCTTCAAAATAATCGCTCTATTAAAGAAGCAAACTGGTCTTATGAAGCGGCAAAAGCGGGTGTACGTGTGCAAGGGGCAGCAAAAAATCCTGTAGTTACCTACCAATATAAAGCTAGCAAAATGCAGACGACGGATGTGCAACCTATTGATACGGCAGCTAGTCATGCCTTGGATATACAGGTTCCTCTGTATACCGGCGGCAAGATAGAATCAGCTCTTGCTAGTGCGCGATATCAACGGGAAGGGGCACAAGCTGCAGTGGTAGAAGCAAAACAAGCAGCTAAATTAAAGGCCGTTACAGATTATTATGGACTGATAAAAGCAAGAAATAAGATCAATATAGCACAACAGGCTTTGCGAGATTATGAAGGTCATTTATCGAATGTGACAGCTCAATATAATGTAGGTATTGTAGCAAGTTCTGATGTGTTGGCTTCAAAAACCAGATTAGAAAAGGCGAAAACTAATCTAGTACAGGCACAACAAGGTGCAGATTTGGCAGAAGCGGCATTGAACATGGTATTGGCGATTCCTGTACAGGTGCATATTGATACTACCGATCAAGAGATGACATATCGACCATATGAAGTGACCTTAGACGATGCTAAAGCCTATGCCTTAGCACATCGAGCTATACTAGTTCAGTCAACGATGCAAGTAAAAGCTGCAGAAGAAGCAATTCATGCTGCTAAAGCGGGAAAATTGCCAGCTGTATATCTAAATGTGGGAGATAGTTTTAAGAGTCAAAACAGTTTGACTGGGACGGATCATCATACAGGATGGCATATTGCAGGACAGGCTAGTTGGAATCTTTGGGATGGCGGTGCTAGTGATGCGGTTGTGGCACAACGAAAAGCTATGTTGGAACAAGTAAAGGAACACAATTTAGCTACCATTGATTCTATTTTGTTAGGTGTGCAACAAGCCTATCTTACTATGCGTTCTACAGAGCAAATGATAAGCAGTACTAAAACAGCTGTCGAAGAAGGACAAGAAAACTTCCGTATTGCCTCTTTACGGTATCGGGCTGGTGTGGGAACCAATATAGATGTATTAGATGCAGAAACAGAATTAGCAAATGCACGAAATCGCTATGTAGATGCATTGTATGACTATAACGTTAGTGTAGCTACATTGGAACAAGTAATTGGCATTCCTGTAGAGACTCGAGTGGCTAACGGAGCAGATTTAATTCGTTCTCATAACATGTAGATAGAGTGGCGTGACAAATGCTCTATAGTAGAATAGATATACTAAAAAGACTATTATCATGGATAACTATGGTAATAGTCTTTTGTGTAGGTATGTATCTGTAGATGGGAACACCTTGATAAGGCTACGATGATAAAGAACTCAGCAGATGGAGAAAGTAATTGATTATAGCACTCACATGTGACGTAACCCGATTAGACATGTTTGCATCGTATTAGCGCACATAGAAGGTAGAAGTACGATACGAATGGTTGTCATCTATATTTCTATCTACACATTTTGTAAGTTGGTCACAGTATAATAGAGTATAGAATGATATATAACTGTAATGCTTCGATGACTAGTGATTAGGCGATATCAATCGATTGACTTACCACGTTATAGCCTATGAGAAATCTAGTTATGATTGGTAGTGATAAAAAATAATATTCCGTGATAGTCACTACGCACTATATATAGTACAATAAAAGATAATGATGATTATAATGATTGTTGGAACTATGTTAGTTAAAAATATTGAGTATAGACAATCATAATGATAAAGATAAGAAATCTATGACTAGAAATGTCATGTAAGGTATATATATATGAAATAAATGCATTCATCGTAGAGGATTGCATAGTGATATAAGGTGTTAATAAAGGTGTGTGATAATATGAAACTAGGAAATACACGCTCCATCGCTCTAGCAGTGGCTGCTATCTTGACGTTAACAGGGGGCATTACGATAGCAAAGCCAGCACTAGAAGTATATGTAACACCATTAGTGCAAGAACAATTAAATACCGCTGTAAATGGGATTGTTACCTATGACAGTTTACGACTTGATTGGCGTGGACAGGTTCATATAGATAATGCACGTATACAAGACGCAAAGAAACAAGAAATTATGAGTGTTAAGGATATTCAAGTCGCATTATCACCGAGCATGATCATTGATATTATACAAGGCAAGAAAACGATGACCGCTCTTATCTCTACAGTTACTATTTCTGATGGAGATCTACAAATTTGGCAAGAAAAGGACTCTTCCTGGAATGTAACACATATTATACGTTCCAATGATGAGGATACATCGTCGGATTTCAGAGGACGCATATTGTTTGATACTATGCATGTTCACATCAAGCCCCTACAAGGACATGCCTATGATGTAACCAATGTCAGTGGTGGCGTTGATTTGTCGAATATGCCAATCATAGATGGGGCAGTAAAAGCTACGTTGGATAACAAGCCTATTACAGTACGTGGGACTATCACTATGAATGATGCTAAGGATTTTGATATATCGATTAAGGGCGATAGTATTCACAGTACGTATGTCAATGATTTTATTGGTGATACCATACCGCTTAGCGTACAACGCGGTTCACTCGATGATATAGCTGTACATGCAGTACGAACTAATAAAAATTTAAAATTATATGGTTCTGTAGTGCTTAATGATGTTGATGCTGTATATGACACTACTTATAGGATTCATGATGTACATGCTCATGTGCGACTAGATGATCAGAAGATTATTCTTTCAGACACAAAAGGTAGTATTAATGATCAAGCTATTGGACTCGATGGAGTGATTACGCTGCAAGATACGGCGAATAGTGCATTGAATCTTAATGTGTATACCACTCATTTTGATGTAGCACAATTCGTGGATACGCCGATTCATGGATTAGTAGATGGAATGCTACATATTGGTGGCACTACAGTTTCACCGACTGTAGATGGGCATATTACATCTGATTCTATACAATATGAGGGTATAGGATTAGATCGATTATCGGCAGATGTTATGTATGATAATCATGTATTGAAAGTCATTAATGGGCAAGCGTCTATCGGCAATGGATTAGTCGAAGCCGATGCTACGTATCATACGGATACAAGTGAATTTTCTGTGGCTGCTGTGGGAAAATCATTAGATTTGTCAAAGTTGCAAGATATCACTGGCTATGATGTAACGGGCATAGTGAATGGTCATGTTATGGTAACAGGTCGAGATGGACAGCTTACTTACATAAATGGTACCTTACATGGAGATGATATATCGTATGATTCTTTTACTTTCGATACAGTGGATGCTAGATTTGAGGGATCTCCTAATGCCTATACATTGACATATCTAAATGGAACTATAGATAATGGAGCGATTACTGGCTATGGCACTTGGAATTATGGAGAGGCTCATATGAATTTCACCGGTCACAATCTACCGCTTTCTATAGCTAGTAAGATGACAGGACATCAATTGGCTGGAACGGGTACCATTACAGGGACTTGGACGGGTACTGTAGATAATCCATCTATACAAGCGAAACTGTCTGCCAATGATATTGGCATTGATCAAACTCGTTATGAATGTGCTAAATTAGATCTCTTCGTCAAGGACCACGTGCTCCATGTAGAAAAAGGAGATTTGTTAGATGCAACTGGATCTCATAGAGTAACAGGCACTATAGGCCTAACTGGTACGCAATCGATTGATATGCGCTTAGACACAGACAATGTGAGAATTGAAAACCTTATATCACCATTTACAGATATACCAATGACAGGTTGGTTATCGATGAATAATCATATTACAGGCACTTTACGTTCACCAAAAGTAGATGGATACGCTCATATGTGGGAAGGCTCTCTATATGGTAAGTTGATTACCGATGCACGTACTACATACGGTTATGAACAAGGGAAAATCACTGTATACGATGGCATAATAGATGCGTATGGATCAAAAATTTTTGTTGACGGTATAGCTAGCAAAGACAAATTACATATTAATTTATTGGGAGATGCGATTGATATAGGGCGTTTCTTACCTCGCACGTCAGTGGATGTGGATGGAAAAATTGCGATAGAGGGCACCGTAAGTGGTACTATGGAAAAACCTATTTTTGAGGGAACTGTAAAATCACGGTCGTTGATGATAGAAAACACGGCTCTTTCTAATATGGTGGGACAGATTCATGTGGATCCTACTGTGGTGCATGTGGAAGATATCTCTTTCGGCGATGAAACTACAGGTTACTATCATGCTACTGGGGGTATGACATTAGGAGATGCGATAGAGAAAAATCATATATTTGGAAAAGCGATAGTACAAAATGGTAATATTTCGCGTATAGCTTCAATGGTAGGGCAACCGTTAGAACGGGTCGGCGGGAAATTATCCGGCACGATTGACGTAGACGGCACCGTAGAAAATCCGTCTCTTACCGTGTGGGGAACGGTAGATCATGTTACCTTCGGTGATAGGCTAGTTGGTAATGCTACGATTGATGTGGGATTATCGAACCATATATGTAAAATAAAGAAATTATCGTTGCCTATTGGCAAAGGTATGTTGGCTGTAGGAGGACAAGCCGACTTGCGTGGTGAATCGAATCTGCAAATTGCTATGAAAGATGTTGATGCAGCGTATATAGCACCATTACTCAGTCAGTCACCACTTGATCTAACTGGCACGATTAGTATGATTACTAATATAACGGGACAAACCAAGAATCCGCATATGGAATTTTCTGGGGAAATACAAAATGCATCATATCAGCAGATAGGCATTGATCGGGCCTATGCGTTGGCAACGATGGAAAATAAAGTGATTCATGTGAATCAGATGGTACTACAAAAAGGACCGTATAAAGTAAAAGCCTATGGCAAAGTGCCACTTCATGCATTATATACGAGTGAGTATCTCTCTCCGGGAGATGCAGAGGGAATTGATATGATGCTTGATATGAATGATGCTGATTTGGCAGTATTACCACTTAGTTCCTCTTTGTTTACAAAAGGAAACGGTAAGTTAAAAGGCACCTTACATGTAACTGGTTCCTATGAACAACCAGAAGTGAATGGTTCCCTTAGTATCACTAATGGCTCCTTACACATAAAAAATGTAGCTAATGATTTAGCGAATATTAATGCTAACCTTGTATGTAAAGGTAGAACTGGAGACTTTCAAATGGAAGGCACCATGGGGAAAGGCAACATGGGTGCTACGGGACACATTGATTGGATGGGTAGAACCTTAACAGCCTATACGGGCGGTATTCAGCTTGATAAATTAGATGTGGTAAATGAATATATAAAAGGTCCATTGAATGGGGAATTATATATAACTAAGACAGATGATGGCCCTATAGTAAAAGGCGATATCAATCTAGAACATACAACTATTAAGGTTCCTCTCACGTTGACAAGTGACACTGCTACATCTAATATAGCGCTTGATGTAAGTGTTCATGCAGGCGATAAAGTGCGCCTCTACGATCCAGTTTTATACGATATGTTGGTTACTGGGGATGTACACTTTGGAGGTACATTAGTAGAACCGCACTCCGATGGTCAGTTTACGGTTAAACGGGGCAGTGTTAAATATTTAAATAATCGCTTTACCATTAATAAAGGCATGGCTAATTTCGGAAATAATTCTTTATTACCTCATCTCTATATGGAAGCAAGTACAGAAAGGTCTAATTATCAAATCTTTATGAAAGTAGATGGTACGGTTGATGCATTGAAAATGAATTTGTCGGCAAAACCGACATTGACACAGAATCAGATTGTATCATTGTTGACCTTCGGCCATGATCGAGGAATTACAAGAGGGGTAGGGCGAGATGATGCGGATTCCTTATTATCAGAGGGATTGCAAATGTTTGCCTTTGGATATGTAGAAAATACAGTGCGAGATATTACAGGACTCGATACGTTCTCGATTACAAATGGGGCTATGGGATTTCAGAAAGAAGATGATAAAGACGTGGCTGGTTTTTATAATTTGGAAATCGGTAAATATATTATTCCTAATGTATATCTTAAATATAGTCGCGGCATTAACAATGATAACTATTCCTACAGTATACAATATGATGTGTCGAAACATTTTGCGATTAGCGCATGGACTAACTCTGATAAGAATCGATTTGTAGGCATGAAGTGGAGTAAAGAATTTTAAAAGGTGCTAGAATTGTAGAAATCATTTGTACTTCATAGAATGTGTATATACTATATAAAATGCTATATAGGTCCTATGAATTGGTGATATACAATCTGGTATAATATGGATTCTAGGAAAGTTTGTGAAATAGCGATTTTGTAGCTAGCAAGCCATGATGACATGGAATACATGGGGCAGATAAAACTATGAGTTATCGAGAATTGTGAATTATATGAAGTGAGAATGTTCCCAATGGAATAGGGATGTGCTATAATGTAAAAGATTAAGATATCATTCATTGAGGCTTACTAATAGTTATTATGATAGAATATAGTATGTTACTATATGTTAAAATTTAGGAGGATTTGCATAGATGCTTAAAAAAAGAGCCTACAAGAACGTGTTGGCAGTTGCTGTGGTATCAACATTGATGGGGGCGGGAACCGCATGGGCCGCTACACCATCCAGTGATCATGTACCAAGTGTGGATACAACAACAGATCATAAAGCATTAAATAATGTGGATGTCATGGCGGCTATTACTGAAGCTCGTGGCAATGTAACGCCAATCGATGGAAAGCCAGCTAATGTAACGGTTGATAATTCTGCTTTATCTACAGCAGATACAGAAGTGGCGGTTATTGCTAAAACAACAGGTAAGACTGATTTGGAAAAAGCAAAAATGGAGGCTGCCTCTACAAAAGTTGTAGGCGTACAAGCAAAATATATCTCGGCGGTGACGGATGAATTGTTAACACCGTATGTGGGAAAAACAATAGCGTCTTTTTCCATAGATGGGGTTACTCAAGAAGCAGAGCAGGAATTGGTTGCTGGGTTGCATCAAAAAATTGGTGATGCCCTTAGTATTGATGGTGTAAAGAATGATATAGTATCTATCGGCAATCGAGGTATATTTTCGGAAGTAAATCCGATTATAACGGTGATACCAGAAGGTGTTAAGATTACTTACAAAGTAACATCAAACCCTATCGTACACAGTGTTGCTTTTGAAGGAAACACTATTTACACAGATGAAGCCTTAACTAATTATATGGCGTTAGAGCCAGGTAACATTCTTAATACGGTTACAGTGGGCGAAAAAATACAAGGTATTAATGCAGCCTATAATCGTGATGGCTATATGTTAGCTCATGTATCAGGCATTCATGTGGATAAACAAGGCACTCTACATGTAGGCATTGTAGAAGGTATTGTGGAAGATATTACGACTGCTGGTAATAAGAAAACGAGAACGAAAGTTATCACGCGTGAATTCAATCAAAAAAAGGGTAAACCTTTCAATAAATTCTTAGTACGCCGGTCGGTGGAAAAAGTGTACAATCTAGGATTTTTTGATGATGTTAATGTTCGTTTGTTAGAAGGCAGCGATCCATCAAAAGTTATCCTTGAAACAGATGTACTAGAACGTAAGACCGGAACCATTACTATTGGTGCTGGATATTCAGAATCAGATGGATTAACAGGTATCTTGGAATTAGGGGAAGATAATTTACGTGGTACAGGCGATAAAGTTAAACTTCATTGGGAATATGGGGGATCTAATAAATATAAAAATTATCAAATCTCCTATTTACATCCATGGCTAGATGATAAAGCAACATCGTTAGGTGTGAATGTGTTTAGTCGTACGAATGAATACAATGACTATGATGCAAAAGGCGCAGCGGTTGCAGAATATAATAAGAAAACAACAGGGTTTAATGTATCCTTAGGCCGTCAAACGGGAGAATACACACGAGATTATTTAACCTTAGAAAGTCGTGACGATAAGTATATATTTGACCCTAAGAGTAACAGTGCGAACGGGTTTATTTATACTAAAAACTATGGAGACCAAGAAACACCAGATACCCATCCGGCTAATCAGAAAGATAAGAAAGCACTTAATTTTAAAGATATGAATTATGTGGGTAAAAATTTTGGTCGCACGAATAGTATTACATGGCAGAAAATTTTTGACTCTCGTGACAATGTGTATGATGCCACACAAGGTAAGCGTTTATCGGCAGCAGTGCAATGGGCTACGCGTGTCCTAGGGGGTAATTTTAATTTCTGGAAATTCACTGGTGAAGCACGTTTCTACCATAAAGTAAGAAAATCACAAGTGATTGCACTTCGTGGTCGTATCGGTTGGATTCAAGGCAGCAGTCCATACTCTCAATTATTTACCTTGGGTGGTGCCGATTCATTGCGTGGCTATGAAGATGATCAACTTCGCGGTAAAAAAATGTACAATGCTACATTAGAATATCGTTTCCCTATTATTAAAAAAGTAAGTGGCGTATTATTTACTGATATCGGTAGTGCGTGGGATACATCTAATATAATCTGGTATAAAGATACAAAGAGTTTTGAATACTCCTTTGGTGCCGGTGTTCGTGTTATTACGCCAATTGGACCAGTGAAACTTGATTATGGTATTGGGAAACATGATAAAAAATTCCATTTTAGCTTTGGTACACAATTCTAATAGAAAAGTATGGTTAAGAAAGAAGGGCATGTAGTATGATGCGATTGTTGGGCAATAAAGCCAACGTAAAAGTTATTTCTGTAGTAGTAGCAGCTATTTTTATTATCGGTATTGGTGCATTAGCGTACACGCAGATGGCAGCACCTGCCTATGCGGCGTCAGAAAGTAATATCGGTGTCATTGATCAATCTAAACTATTGACCAATGATAGTCCTCTAGTAACTAATGCGGAAAAAGAATTTTCTGACTATCAAAATCAATTAAAGACAGAGTTCGAACAACAATCTGCTAACTTAGATGATCAGGGTAAACAAAAACTAAGTGCTCAGTTTAGAGATAAAATGCAGGCAAAACAAGAAGAAATTCAAAAAGGCTTGCAAGATAAAGTGGCAGAGGCCTCTAAATCAGTAGCAGAAGCAAAAGGATTGACAGTTATTTTGGATAAACGCGCTGTGTTATATGGTGGCGTAGATGTAACTGAACAGGTAAGTAAAAAACTTTCTAGTGATGCTAGTAAATAATATAAAAAAATAATGTATATTGTGAGCGATGGAATCTAGCAGACATACAGAAATTGTATAGCTATGATTTCATCGCTTAACTTACACATATGAATGATAGAGGGGAGGAATTGTGTGCGACGTACATATCGTTGGATTCTAGTAGGCCTTATCGTAGTAGGCGCTCTGTTAGGAGGTTACGGAATTCGACATTTTTTAGTACACCATGAGCCTACCGCCTCTTCTGCTACTAAAATCGGCATTGTTCATTTGGATAAACTTATTGAAATTAATCCATCCTATCAAGAATATATACAGGCAAAGCATGAATTAGAAGAGTTAAAACAACAATATATAAATGAGCAAGGTACATTGAATGCTAAGGTGAATGTAGAATCATCACAGTTGGCAGCGATTACGAGTGATTCTGCTTTTATACAGTCGTTAAATGATGAGCTGCAAGCAAAAATTAAAGTAAAAGAAGATGCTTTAAATGCAGATATGCAGCGACAACGGCAAACTTTACTAGCTAAGTATTTACAAAATTATACATCGACAGCAACGGACATTGATTTACGTATTGTTAATTTACAATTAGATTTAGTAAGTCGTGTACAACGGGTTCCTCTTAATCAAGAAGATGCTAAACAAATTGCCGATGAAAAAGCAGCTAAGGAATTAGAATTGAAACGACTATTAGCACAGAGAGGACCGGCTATCGAACGTGATATACAGCGTATACATGAGCAAGTCGATGCAGAACTAAAACCGATGCAAGTAAAAAAACAACAGGAACTAGAAGCCTATGCGAGCACCTTGCGTGCAGAACTTATTCATAAGCGTGATGGTCATATAGAAGAACAAGCTCGTATGATTATGAGTCACAACGATTTACCATCACCTGTTGAATGGAGTGGTCAATGGACTAAGCGAATACAGGACAAAGAAGCAGAAGTAAATTCTTTACATGAAGCAATTTTAGAAGATATTGAAATGCGTGTAGCGGTTATAGCTCAAGAAAAAGGACTTGACCTTGTTCTTACTGATGAAGTGAGTAATAATAAGGGGATAGATATTACCGATGAACTGATTGCTACCTATAAGGATACATAAAAGGAGTATAGATAGATGAATAAACGTTATAGCAAATTAATGATCTTAGGCGCCATGATGATGGGTGTAGTATCTGTGGCTGGCTGTGGACATCAAGATAAAATTGGTTATATTGATAGCAATAAAGTGATTGCAGAAAGTACAAAAGGTCAAGAAATCACACAGAAATTAAATGCAAAACATCAAGAAATTATGGGAAAAATAAAAGCGGCGGAAGATTCTCAAAATCAAGAAGAAGTTCAAAAAGCCTATGCGGCAGCAGATCAAGAGTACCAAATTTATGCAAAAGCTATGAAGAATGATTTACAAACCTATATGGAACGCAATATCGGCGAAGTGGCGAAAGAACAAGGTGTAACAGTGGTAGTTGATAAAAATGCTGTCGGTGGCGGTGGTGTAGATGTAACCGATGCATTATTAAAAAAGATTGGCACAGCTAAGCCAGCAGCTGATGCATCGACGTCTACAGCACCAGCAGATACGGGCTCTACAGAGAATAGTCAACCAGCACAATAATAGTCAATAGAAAGGAGCATATTAGGTGGAACACACGATATATTCATTAGCGCAAGCTGTTAGCGGACAAGTGGTAGGCGATGGAAATACTCTTATCTATGATACGCGAAGCTTAGAACAAGCGGTAGAAGGAACAATCACATTTGCTATTGGTGAATATGTAGACTATGTACCGCAAGTGAAAGCGAGCGCTGTTATAGTAGAAAAGGCTATACCAGAGGCACCTATGACACAAATTGTCGTGCCTAATGCCAAAGTGGCATTTGCCCGTATTCTTGAACTATTTCATCCACCTGTTATTATTGATCGCGTGGTGCATCCTACGGCGGTGATTGGCGATCATGTAAAGATGGGAAAAAATGTGGCGATTGGTGCCTATGCTGTCATTGCTGATAATGTGACTATCGGTGATAACGTCACTATTTACCCTCACACATATATTGGACATAATAGTCGAATTGGAGATGATACGACTATTTATACAGGCGCTATCATTCATGAGAATTGTGTGCTTGGTCAGCGTGTCGTTATACGAGCTAACGCTGTTATTGGTGGAGAAGGTTTTGGCTTTGCCACTGAAAATGGTAAACATCGACACATTCCTCAAGTGGGTAATGTTATATTAGAAGATGATGTGGAAGTAGGTTCTTGTACGTGCATTGATAATGCTACTATGGGTTCTACCATGGTTCGTAGAGGCACTAAAATTGATAATTTAGTACATTTGGGTCATAATGTTGAAATTGGAGAAGATTGTTTCATCATTGCACAAGTGGGAATTGCTGGTAGTGCTAAATGCGGTAATCATGTTACATTTGCTGGGCAAACTGGATGTACTGGGCATATAACTATTGGCGATAATGTCACATTTGCCGCAAAAACTGGGATTATAGGAAATGTGCCATCCGATGGTGTTTATGCAGGATTTCCTATGCGACCTCATAAACAATGGCTGAAAGTAGCGGCCTATGAAAATCGCCTACCAGAAATGGCGAAAATGATTAAGCAATTACAAAAAGAAGTGGAACAATTAAAAGCAAAGAAAGAGGATAAGTAATACTCTATGTATAGGTTTATGAAACTATTAAGTGCTTTTATTTGCATATTGCCCACAAGTTTGCAATATGCATTAGGCTCATTATTAGGCGAAATTATTTGGTTACTTTTACCACCGAAACGTCGTAAATTGGCGATTGCTCAAATTTTGTTTTGCCGTATTACAGAAGATAAACGAGAAGCGGTGCGTATTGCTAAGGCTAGTACGACTCGGTTTGGTAATATGATCATCGATGTGTTGCGATTTCCAGAAATTAAAGACGGTCAATATAGAGACATGATTCGATTTGAAGGTCGTGAGCATTTAGATGATGCATTGGCATTAGGAAAAGGAGCTATTATTCTGTCCCTACATAGTGGTAACTGGGAACTCCTTGGTGGTGTATTAGCATCGGAAGGCTATCCGTTGATTTCTGTAGCGATGCAACAAGATGGTGGTGCCGATCGATTTATCAATGAATATCGAGAACTTATGCATCAACATGTAACGTATAAAACTGGTGTTCGAGAAATGATAGGTGAATTAAAAAAAGGCTCATTTATCGGCTTACTTATGGATCAGGACCCTGCGCATACAGGTGTTCTAGCACCTCTATTTGGCTATGAAACATTAACGGCTACAGGGGCCGCTTCATTGGCTCGTATGCAAGATTGTCCTATTATACCAGTAACGATTCACTATGATTGTTTTGAAAAGAAACATATTATTAACGTAGACCCACTGATCTATGCAGAGCATACGGACGATAAGAAACGGGATATCGTGGTGACAACAGTAGCGTTAAATGAAATCATTGAAGACCATATCCGTCGGTATCCAGAAGATTGGTTTTGGCTTCATAATCGTTGGAAATGGACTCGGCGTAAATATGCAGGCAAAATTGAAACACCACCTGATCCTATGACATAATCCTTTCTTGTAAAAGACTAGGTGAATACTGTATAATACATATTGGATTATACTAGTGATTAAACATATTAGAAAGGAGGCCCTCATGATACTGCATGAAAAGACATTAAAACAGTCAATTCAGTATAAGGGAGCCGGACTTCATAGTGGTGCGCCTGTTACGATGGAGTTTAAACCTGCAAAAGAACGTACAGGGATAGTATTTGTACGGACTGATTTAGAAGGATGCCCATCTGTTAAGGCGAATATACAATATGTGACGAATACTATGAGAGCTACTACATTGGAAGATGGATTAGCTAAAGTATTTACCATTGAACATGTAATGGCTGCCTTTAATGCCATGGAAATTGATAATTGTATCGTTGAAATGAACTCTCCTGAACCTGCAGTGGCAGATGGGGGTAGTGCTACTTTCGTATCATTAATTAAAGAGGCCGGCATAGTAGAACAAGGAATAAAGCGATTAGTGTATTCGGTAAAACGAGCACATACGGTATATGATGCAGATAAATTTATTGCCATTGTACCTTATGATGGACTACGTGTTACCTTTACATCTATTAATCAACATCCATTATTAGGGACGCAGCACGCGGACTTTGAGATTACTCCAGCTACCTTTGAAAAAGAAATTGCCCCAGCGAGAACGATTGGATTCTTGCGAGAATTAGAACAGTTGCAAGCCATGGGATTGGCAAAAGGTGGTACTTTAGAAAATGCACTGGTCTATGATGATACACAGTGTTTGTCAGTGCCTAAATTTGAAGATGAATTAGTGCGACATAAAATATTGGATATTTTAGGGGACTTATATTTATTAGGCCCTATACAAGGGCATATTATTGCCGTGAAATCGAGCCATGAATTAAATTCTCGATTATCTAGGAGTATTTTGGAAGAAATTATGGAGGACCAGTAACCATGATATTAACTGTCGAAGAAATTATGGAAATTTTACCACATCGTTATCCGATGTTATTAGTGGACAAGGTTATCGAATTAGAACCTATGAAACGAGCAGTGGGAATTAAAAATGCTACATTTAATGAAGCTTTCTTCCAAGGACACTTTCCAGGCAATCCAATTATGCCAGGTGTATTGATTACCGAAGCTATCGCACAAGTCGGCGGATTAGCATTGTTATATCCAGAAGAAAATCGTGGACTTACACCAGTATTTACAGGCATTGATAAAGTACGTTTTCGCCATCCTGTTAAACCAGGTGATACGGTTCGTTTAGAAGCAGAAATTGTGAAAACTAAAGGGAAAATGGGGAAAGTGGCAGGTCGTGCATTAGTGGATGGTAAATTATGTGCTAGTGGTGAATATATGTTTGCCTTGGTAACTAAAGGTTAATTCTTGAAATAGATGAGCATATAGTTATTACTATATCTACTGTCCAAGTAGTATTAGTAATGAGAACTAGATAGTAAGGAGTTGACATTTATGATAGTAGTAGGCATGGAACATGCTGATTCTAATATACATCCGACGGCCGTTATACATCCAAATGCCAAATTAGAAAAAGGAATAATCGTAGGACCAGGAGCTGTTATTGGCGAACATGTGGTGATTGGGGAAGACACAAAAATTGGGGCTAATGCTGTGATTGGTGGTTGGACTACTATTGGTAAACGCTGTGAAATTTATCCGAATGCGGCTATCGGCTTAGAACCACAAGATTTAAAATTTAAAGGGGAAAAAAGCTACTGCAATATTGGCGATGATACTGTTATTCGTGAATGTGTAACGATTAGCCGCGCTACGGGCGAAGGTGAAGAAACGCGAGTAGGCAATAATTGCTTGTTTCAAGCTTGCACGCATGTAGCTCACAATTGTATTGTAGGTAATCATGTCATTATGAGTAATTGTGCAGGATTAGCAGGTCACGCCATTGTAGAAGACCGCGTTGTTATTGGAGGACTTGCAGGCATTCATCAATTTGTAAAAATTGGACGTAATGCGATGGTTGGCGGCATGGCAAAAGTGGTACAAGATGTACCGCCTTATGTGATTGCCGATGGTCAACCGGCTCGTGTAATCGGTTTAAATTCGGTAGGCCTATCACGGGCAGGTATTTCTGAAGAAATTCGTCGTGATTTAAAGCAAGCCTTTCGCATTATTTATCGCTCTGGCTTTGGACTAACTCGTGCCATTGAAGAAATGGAGTTACAACTTAATTCGTCGGTGGAATTAGAAAATTTATTGCGCTTTTTGCGGAACGCTGATCGTGGTATTATGCGTACTCGCCGATCATAAGTCATGGTGACAAGAGGGACTGTAAGATTACAGCCCCTTTTTTATGTGTGTTGGTGAAAGCGATACAATGTCTATGATATACGTATTAAGTACCCCCTTTATCTCCCCTACATTGTTGTGCGATACAATGTCTATGATATACGTATTCATCTGGATAACATGATAAGCTCATAGACGTTATAGAAAGAGGGAAAGATTTTGCATGGATAGAACGCACTAGATGCAAAAATGACAGAATACATGCAAACTAGGAAGTAAGTTATAACACTAAGAGCATAGATGTCTTTAAAGGTTAACCAGTTCTCTTAGAATGCGTATCTATGTGGCACATAAGTGCTAATCAGTGTGATTAAAATTTTATCTATAGTTGTAATTATTCTGTGTACTGATGTCTTAAATGCATCTGGCAATTGCCTATTGAAATTTGTTGTAATTATTCTGTGTGACACTGTGTGCTGATAGGTAAGAGAGAGTCATTCTGTTTACAATTGTATAAGACATGAAATGAATGAAATATATTGATATGAAAATCTTGGATTAGCAGATTGATGAGGCGATGAAAATGGTTGTTAAGCCTTGATTTAATTGAATTAATCGGTGTTTTATAGTACAATAAAATGTATCTATACTATAGAATAGGACGATAAGAAATAACCATAGAGTAGGAGGAATATGTAATGTCTCGAGTTGGACTCATTGCAGGGATAGGTGTTTTGCCAGTAGAGTTTATGAGGGCTGCCCAATCATTAGGACATGAAGTAGTCGTTGTAGCCGTTGTGGCAGGAGTTAATCCTGCACTAGCTGTGGAAGCCAATCAGTATTATGAGATTAATGCAGCTAAATTGAATAAAATTTTGAAGACCTTACATAAAGAAAATGTTGTAGACATAACTATGCTGGGCAAGGTAACAAAAGAACTACTATTTAAAGGTTTATCTATGCCAGATTTACGGGCGTTACAACTTTTAAATCGTTTGAGAAATCGAAAAGATGATACGATTATGTTAGCAATTGTCGATGAATTAGAAGCGGAAGGATTTCATGTGGTGGATCAAACAGTATATTTACAACCACTGATTCCTAAGGTAGGCGTATTGACTAAGAAAGGGCCAACTAAAGAACAAATGGAAGATATTCGCTTTGGATTTACCTTAGCAAAGCAGATGGGGGGACTAGATATTGGTCAAACGGTAGTTGTTAAACATAAGGCAGCTATGGCTATTGAAGCAATCGAAGGTACAGATGCTTGTATTGTGCGAGGTGGCTCATTGGGAAGAGGCGATGCAGTAGTAGTTAAAACTGCTAAACCAAATCAAGATGTACGATTTGATGTACCAGCGGTTGGTCGTAGAACATTGGAATCGATGATAGAAAGTAATTGCCGTGTATTGGCCATTGAAGCAGGTCGAACTATTTTTGTGGAACAAGAAGAAGTGTTGGCACTAGCCAATAAAAAAGGAATTACGATTTGTGCTGTTAGTGAAGAAAGTTTACGAAAGGATGCATAAATGAAAGTGATGTTTTCCGCTGGAGAAGCGTCTGGTGATACGCATGCAGCTAAAGTAGCTAGCGCACTTACCGCCTTAGATCCTACAGTGACTATGTTCGGTATGGGTGGACAGCTTATGGCACAAGCAGGAGTTAACATTGTATATGATATTAAAAATCTAGGCATCATAGGATTTGTAGAAATTATACAAGCCCTTCCTAAATTTTTCAAACTTCGTGCCTATTTGCGACAAATTATGATAGACCAGCGCCCCGATGTTCTCGTCTGTGTGGACTATCCAGGGTTTAATATGAAATTGGCAAAAGTGGCACATGATTTAGGAATACCAGTGGTGTACTACATTGCTCCTACTATATGGGCGTGGCATAAAAGTCGAGGTAAGGATATAAAAAAATATGTAACAAAAGTTGCTTCTATCTTTCCATTTGAAGCAAAAGCCTATGAAGAATTTCAATGCGATGTAGAATTTGTAGGACATCCTTTGTTAGATATTGTGAAACCTACCATGACAAAAGAGAGGGCAAAACAATATTTTTCTGTATCGCCAACGGGAAAACGCGTGTTATTAATGCCGGGTAGTCGTAAGCAAGAAATTATGAACCTATTGCCACCGATGCTAAAGGCTGCAGAAACAATGGCTGCCCAAGGGGAAGTTTCTTTTTTCTTACCCCGTGCACATACGATTAGTCTAGAAGAATTAGAACATGTGATTAGCCAATATACAGTGCCTATACAGGTTACAGAAGAATATACGTATGATCTTATGCAAATTTGTGATGCTTGCGTGGCGGCTTCTGGGACAGCTACGTTAGAAACAGCATTAATGGGATTACCAACCGTATTACTATATCGATTGTCACCAATTACGTATGGCATCGGAAAGCTGTTAGTTAATGTACAGTTTGTAGGCTTGCCTAATATTATAGCGGGTACATCGGTTATCCCCGAACTATTGCAACAGGATGTGACACCAGACAAAATTACTAACGCCTTACAACCTATGTTATATGATGATGTATATAGGACGCATATGATAGAAGAATTACATAGAGTACGATCATTATTGGGTCAAGAAGGTGCAGTTAATCGAGTGGCACAACTCATTAGTACAGTAGCACAAGGAGAAGCATAAATGAATAATTATAAACGGTTAGTGGTCTTTGTGAAACCCTATCGATGGCGCATGGTATTTGCTGTATTTTGTATGATTGTAGCGGCAGCAGCGTACCTTGTCGTACCTTGGTTGATTAAAAATGTAGTCGATGAAGTGTTACAAGCAAAAGCAATGTGGATGTTGAATTTAATAGTCGGCGCCATTTTAATTGTTTTCTTACTTCGCGGTTTTGCTACCTATGGTCAAACCTATAATATGTCCTATATTGGACAACGTGTCATTATTGATATTCGTGAAGCCTTGTTTAAGCATTTACAACGTATGTCATTATCTTACTTTGACCGACGTAAAACAGGCGTGATTATGAGTAATTTAACCAATGATGTAGGGGCATTACAATCGGCTATTGTAGAAAATTTAGTATCTATGGTTACCGAATCGGTTACATTGATTGGTTCATTTGTATCTATGTTGTTAATCGATTGGAAATTGACACTTGTTACGTTAATTACTGTGCCAATGGTATTAGGTATTATTAATATATTTGGAAAGCGATTGCGCTTAGCTGGTCATGATGTACAAGGAAGAACAGCGGATATTACTTCTTTATTACAGGAAACACTATCGGGTATTCGCGTGGTTAAATCATTTGCTCATGAAGACCATGAAATTAAGCGATTCACTACAGAAAATGAAAATAACTTTAGAGCAGTTATGCGGGCCACGAAACTAACTAGCTTGTTGAGTCCGTTGGTAGAGTTCTCAGCGGCCATTGCGATTACAGTAATTCTTTGGTATGGTGGATATTCTGTAGTAACTGGTAGCATAACGGCAGGGTCGTTAATTGCATTTTTGATTTATGCAATCAACTTGTCGAATCCAGTCAAACGATTAAGTCAAGTGTATGGAAATATTCAAAAAGCTATGGCGGCTGGCGATCGTGTATTGGAAACGTTAGATACACCAGAAGATGTAGTGGAAAAAGAAAATGCTATCGTTATGCCCCCAATTCAAGGGCATGTGGTGTTTGATCACGTAGATTTCACCTATGATGGTGAAAAAATGGCGCTACAAGATTTTTGTTTAGATGTAGAGCCTGGTGAAGTGACGGCTATCGTAGGCCCATCGGGGGCAGGGAAAACAACATTGGCTAATTTATTACCTCGCTTCTATGATGTGGCAAATGGCCGAGTATGCATTGATGGTATTGATGTGCGAGATGTTACATTTACCTCCCTGCGCGAGCAAATAGGCTTAGTACCGCAAGATACGATGCTATTTAATACGACAATCTGGGAAAATATTTTATATGGTAATTTAGCGGCTACCGATGAAGAAATAGTAGAAGCGGCAAAAGCTGCTAATGTGATGGAATTTGCTCAGAAATTACCTAATGGGTTAGACACTATTGTAGGAGAACGAGGAAATTCGTTGTCTGGTGGTCAACGGCAACGGGTGGCAATTGCACGGGCCATTTTAAAAAATCCTAAAATTTTAATTCTAGATGAAGCGACCTCGGCACTTGATACAGAAAGTGAAAGATTAGTGCAAGAAGCGTTAGATAGACTTATGCGTGGACGGACCGCCTTTGTCATTGCCCATCGGTTAAGTACCATTCAAAATGCGGATCGCATTATCGTATTGCAACAAGGAAAGTTGGTAGAACAAGGGACACATGAAGAATTATTAGCATTACCAAATGGAGTATATCAATATTTGCATTCAGTTCAATTTGCTGATAAAGGATTATAAATAACTATGTATTGGATTTATAATATACTGCTTATCATATATTGGTTGGGGTTAATTCCTGTTATCCTATATCGATTAGCATTTGAAGAAGGTTTTTATGAACGGATTAAGCAGAGTGCTGGTTATATGCCGTTACCATTACTAAAAAAAATAGAAGGACGGCGTGCGATTTGGGTACATGCAGCTTCTGTAGGGGAAATTGTGGCGACCAGTCCCATTGTAAAAGCCATTAAACGGGATTTTCCAGAAGCAGTTGTAGTCGTATCTGTTGTTACCGCCACGGGACATGCTATGGCACATCGCATTATCCCTGAAGCCGATGGAATTATCTTTTTCCCTTTAGATTTGCCATATTTGACGAAAAAGATTTTGCATATTATCAAACCGATTACGATTTTACTCGTAGAAACTGAGATTTGGCCGAATTTCTTGCGCATTGCGGAAAAAGAAAAGATTCCCATTATGATGGTGAATGGGCGTATTAGTGATAGAAGCATGAAACGATATCGATATATTAGTGCGTTTACGAAAGAAATGTTAGGATCTATTAATCGTTTTTGCATGCAATCTAAATTTGATGCAGCTTATATTGAACAATTAGGTGCACCGGTACAAGATATTACAGTGACTGGCAATATGAAATACGATCAGACCTACGCTACTGTATCAGAAGAAGAAAAACAGTCACTGTTAGACGAGTTTGGTTTTTGTCATAACCATCCGATTATCGTAGCGGGAAGTACGCATAAAGGGGAAGAGGAAGTACTATTTCATACATTTATTACGGTGTTAGAGGCATACCCACAAGCTAGAATGTTGATAGCCCCACGAGAAATCATGCGCGGTAAGGATGTACAAAATATTGCGAGTCGCTATGGACTTTTATCGATTTGTCGCAGTGCTATGAAAGAACCAGTTCACGAAGGTATTCCCATCGTCGTATTAGATACGATAGGCGAATTAGGGCGCTTATACAGTTTAGGAGATATTATTTTTGTAGGTGGCTCTTTAGTGAAAACGGGAGGACATAATATTTTAGAACCTGCCGCACATAGCAAACCGATTGTGGTGGGACCACATATGTTTAACTTTAAAGAAATATTTAATTTATTACATAGTCGCCAGGCGTGCTTACAAGTACGTAATGGACATGAATTGACAGACACCATTCTTAGGTTGTGCGGAGATGCTCAACTACGTGAGGATATGGGACGTCATTGTATGGAGATTATGGCGGAAAACAAAGGGGCGACGCATCGAAATATAGAAGAAATACGAATGTTGTTTAAAAAGAAACAAATCATTCCTTAGAAATGAGGTGAATATCTGTGAACCGTGATAGTATGTTTAAAATGATTATCAGTGGTCATGATGCATCCTTAGCGGGCGATATGGCTCGTGTTGGACTTACAACAGCGAGTAGATTATACGGACAAATTATGAACTTGCGCAATCGTAGATTTGATAAGGGCATCGGCGTCTATCATGCAGATGTACCCGTTATTAGCGTCGGTAATATTACCGTAGGAGGTACGGGAAAGACACCGATGGTTCGTTATATTTGTGATATACTAAATACAGATGGCTATCATACGGCGGTGTTAAGTCGAGGTTATAAGGCGGAAAATAATAAAACGAGTCGCATCGTATCTCGCTTAGGAAACATCGATGTATCACCAACGATAAGTGGCGATGAAGCGTGGCTTTTGGCAAAATCCTTGCCACAGTCCGATGTAATCATTGGCCGCTCTCGCGCTACATCGGCGGCATTAGCCACATCGTCTTTGGGAGCTAATCGGCTAGTGCTAGATGATGGCTTTCAACATAGACAACTGGCTAGAGATTTGGATATCCTATTGATAGATGCATCGAATCCATTCGGCTTTGGGTATGTGTTACCTCGAGGTTTGTTGCGCGAACCATTAACGGGTCTGTCTAGAGCGGATATGATTATTATAACGAAGGTAGATCAGGTACCGGAGAATGAATTGCTACAACTGCGACGTCAATTAAAACAATATGTGCCCCATACACCGATAGGAGAAGCCATTCATAAACCAACGACTATGTACACATTAGATGAATGGATGGATGGTAAAGAGGGACAACAGGTAAAGGCCTATGTTACGGATCCAATCATGACCGTTACGGGTATTGGCAATCCAGGGTCCTTTGAAATGACCTTGACGAGTCTTGGCTATACGAGTGTTCATTGTTTGGCCTATGAGGATCATTACAACTTTACCAATGATGATTTAGTGGATATATGGTCTATGGCATTTGCTAAAGGAGCGAAAGCCATCGTTATTACAGAAAAAGATGCGGTAAAATTTAGTCAATTACCAGCGATTACCGATTTTAATATTCCTATTTATGTACTGGCCATAGGTATTGAATGTATAGAGGGAGAAGACCAATTACGCACATTAGTAAGGTCTTTGTAATAAGCCTTTATATCACGGTATACCTTGTAAAAGGGATAGAGGAATAAGGAAGATTGTATATATAGACATATGAGGACCTGGATAGGCGTATATGCCTATCTAGCGTAGAAGTATAAGAGAAAGAAGGAGCTATGATGAAGTTTGCATGTGTCATTCCATCACGATATGGGTCAACTCGATTGCCTGGAAAACCGTTGGCAGATATTGCAGGACGCCCTATGATTGAACGCGTATATGCACAAGTGTCTAAAGCAAAACGACCTGAAGTAGTCATTGTTGCTACCGATGATCAGCGTGTGTACGATGCGGTAGCAAAATTCGGTGGCAATGTTGTTATGACTCGCGCCGACCATCCAACAGGCACGGATCGTCTGGCAGAAGTGGCTCTATCCCACGACGATATAGATGTCATTATTAATGTGCAAGGTGATGAACCCTTAATTGATCCTGCGATTATCGATGAACTAGCAGATGCATTTTTACAGGATAACACGTTACAGATGGCCACCGTAGCATCTCCGTTGTTGCCAGAGGAATATAACAAACCGTCAGCGGTTAAGGTCGTCTTAAATCGCAAGGGAAATGCTATGTATTTTTCTAGATCCTTGTTGCCCTATCCACGACATGACTTTGTGAATCCTCCATTAAAGCATGTGGGTATCTATGCATATAAAAGAGATTTTCTTTTGCAGTATGCAAAAATGGCACCTACACCAGCAGAAGAAACAGAGTCGTTGGAACAATTGAGAGCGTTAGAAAATGGATATACGATTCGTGTGATTACTACGAAAGAGAGATTTATTGGCGTTGATACCATAGAAGATTTACAGCTGGTAAATCAACTATGGGCGGATAAGGAGAAATAAATGAAAGAAGTTACAATTGGCAACCTCACAGTAGGTGGCGGTAAAGGTTTGTTTTTATTAGCAGGACCGTGCGTTATTGAAGACCCAGAACGGACACTTATGATTGGACGAAGAGCAAAGGAGATTTGCCAACGGGTGGGGATTCCATATATTTTCAAGGCTTCTTTTGATAAGGCAAATCGATCAAGTTATGGTTCTTTTAGAGGCCCGGGCTTAGAAGAAGGCCTTCGCATTTTGGCACACATTAAACAAGAGTTACAAGTGCCGATTGTTAGCGACATCCATTCCATTGAACAAATAGAACCAGCCGCAGAAGTGATTGACCTATTGCAAATTCCCGCGTTTTTATGTAGACAAACCGATTTGGTATATGGAGCGGCTAAAACGGGAAAAGCGGTCAATGTAAAAAAAGGTCAATTTATGGCACCTAAGGATATGGAAAATGTGTTGCATAAAATGCAGGAAACGGGAAATGAAAACTTGATGCTTACAGAACGAGGCTTTAGTTTCGGCTATAATAATCTAGTAGTCGATATGCGTTCATTCCCGATCATGAGACGATTTGACTATCCCGTGATTTTTGATGCAACCCATAGTGTACAATTACCTGGCGGTGCAGGTACTTCATCGAGTGGACAACGAGAATTTGTACCTAACCTTGCACGTGCTGCTGTTGCTAGTGGGGTGGATGGGTTGTTCATGGAAGTTCATGACAATCCTGAAGAAGCTTTATCTGATGGTCCTAACATGGTATATTTAGATGATTTAGAATCGTTATTAACCGATTTAGTGGCTATTGATAGGGTTGTAAAAGGGTAACAGTAGTAAATGGAATTAGACGTACGATTGCTAGCAATGGGAGCATTGTACATGTCATGGACGACTACAAGATAGGTGTAGCGGCATGAAGTCGTAGCGTTGGATAGAGGTGATATCGTGACCATATTAGAACAAGCGGCGCGCGTTCTCCATGAGGAAGCGCAAGCCATTGAAACATTAATTACTACATTAGATCACAACTTTGAAGAGGCCGTTACCATGATTATGGCATCCAGAGGGCGTGTTATTTGTACAGGTATGGGAAAATCTGGACATATTGCTAGTAAAGTGGCGGCCACGTTGGCTAGTACTGGAACGCCAGCCTTTTATCTACACCCTGCAGAGGGGGTACATGGCGATTTAGGCATGGTAACCCATGAAGATATTGTATTAGCTTTTTCTAATAGTGGAGAAACGGGCGAAGTGGTTAATTTATTACCATCCTTACGTCGTATTGGGGCGAAACTGATTAGTGTGGTAGGCAATGCGCATTCTACACTAGCTACGAATGCAGATATTACACTACTAGTAGCTGTTGAGAAAGAAGCATGTCCCTTAGGGTTAGCACCGACTTCGAGCACGACGGCTGCGTTAGCCTTGGGAGATGCTCTGGCTGTCTGTTTGTTAGAAAGTTCTCACTTTACGCCAGAAAAATTTGCCATTTTTCATCCTGGTGGCTCGTTGGGACGTAAATTGTTGATGACGGTGGAAAATGTAATGCATACGGGAGCGCATAATCCCGTTGTGCTCGATACTGATTCTGTACGAGATGCATTATTTGTTATGACGGATACAGGGTTAGGTGCTACGAATGTGGTGAATCGAGAGGGTCGGTTAGTGGGCTTAGTGACGGATGGGGATATTCGTCGAGGCCTTGATAGAACACGAGATTTATTATCTATGCCTGTAGCGTCTATGATGACGACGGCGCCAAGGACGATTACGAAAGATAAATTGGCAACGGAAGCGTTGTGCCAGATGGAACAAAATGAGCCAAGACCGATTACGGTATTACCAGTGGTCAATGAAGAATACCAATCGATTGGGCTTGTACATCTTACTGATTTGTTGCGAAAAGGTATTGTATAATGACGATTCGATGTGTATTGATGGATGTAGATGGGGTGTTAACAGATGGTGTTATTACCTATACATCTGATGGAAATGAAGTAAAAAACTTTCATGTAGCGGATGGCATGGGCCTTACAGCCTTGCGCACGCAGGGCATAAAAACGGGGATTATTACAGGGCGTACATCATCCATCGTAGAGCGACGAGCGAATGAACTACACATGGATGTGGTACAAATGGGGGTGCGTAATAAAAGTGAAGCACTCCTCACCATTTGTAAGAACTTTCATTGGCAAGTGGAGGAAGTAGCCTATATAGGTGATGACTTAAATGATTTAGGGGCCTTACAATTGGCAGGCCTTGCCATTGCACCGGCGAATGCATGTGTAGAAGTACGCAACGTAGCAGACTTTGTGACTACTCGCCATGGAGGTCATGGTGCTGTTCGTGAAGCGGCGGAATATATTATAGAGCAAAATGGATCTTGGCAAGACGTGGTCGCACTATACGAGCGTGAACTATATGAAATGGGACAATAAGTAGAGGAGGTGGACTCTGTGTCGAATGAATGGCAATATACCGTATTGCGGGGAATTAGTTCGTTAGTATGCAAATTATCCTATAACACGATACTTTCTATAGGGGCTAAGCTGGGTCCAGTGTACTCGCTTATTGCAAAGAAACAAAAGAAACGGGGCATGAAAAATGCCATGATTGGCTTAGCTATATCGGAACAAGAAGCATCCGATTTAATGGAACGACTATTTTGTAATCTTGGTCGCTCTGTCATGGAAATGCTCTACATGCCTAACTTGACGAAAGAATTTATCAAGGAACACATAGAATTACGAAATGCTCATATTTTAGAGGCCGCCTTAGCAGAAAACAAAGGCGTCGTCGTCTTAACGGCACATGTGGGCAATTGGGAATGGATGGGCGCGGCCCTTGCTGCGTATGGATATCCTACGACGACGTTGGTAAAAAAACAACCGAATGCCCAATTTACCAGACTGTTGAACGAATATCGAGAAATGGCGGGCATGGAAGTTTTTGCGCGTGGAGGATCTGAAGTGATTCGAGCGGCTAAGGCGATGAAACAGAAAAAACTATTAGGGTTTTTAGCCGATCAAGACGGCTATGTGAATGGTATCCCAGTTCCATTCTTGGGACAAGAATCCTCGGCTGTGTTAGGACCGGCTACCTTTGCAGAAAAATTTAAGGCCCCCGTAGTGCCTATTTTTTCATCACGAAAACCTAATGGTGGTCATGTGATTGATGTGTTACCAATTCTTAGATATGAGGATACGGGTCATAAAGACGTTGATTTATATCGCTTGACGGAACGGATGATACAAGTGACAGAAGACTTTGTTAAGGCGCACCCCGATGAATGGTTATGGTTTCAGCATCGTTGGCGTACACAGCCGCATGAAATTATAGATTATGATAAAAAAATGGCAATAAGGGAGTTAGCTCATGACCAATCATAAAAAAATAATAGCCTTGCTAGTGGCCATACTACTCATTATTGGTGGTTTTGGATATTATATATACCACTATGAAGAACGAGCCGACATGACTGGGCAAAGTGGACAAATTAGTTTTAGTGGCACCGATATTCGTGAAGAAAAAAATGGTCAAATTATTTGGTCCTTATCGGCGGATACCATTGATGTGGACCCGACAACACAAGAGATACATTTGAAAAACTTGAAAGGTACGTTTTATCATAATGGAGTGACCACAAGCATTGTAGCACCTGAGGCGCACATGACTAAGGACCATACAAATTTAGATATGACGGGTGGCATTCATGCGACGAATACAGAAGGAGCCGTATTTGATACGGCGGCGTTACATTATGATAATACGACGAAACAACTATCATCGGTAGGGGCCTTTTCCTATACGGGTAAGAATATTACGATTACGGGAGATCGATTGGTAGCCGATACGGGGTTACAGAAAATTTCTGTAGAAGGACATGCTAAACTAGCTAAGAAGTAATGGAGAAAAGCAGATGAAACAATTACAAAAAGTAACAGGTATTGCATTAGTCGTAGTGGCTATGACGGCATCTGTATTAGCAGCAGGTAATTCGTCAAATGTCATGATTAGTGCAGATAGAATGACCTATGATGGCACGACAGGTCGAGCCGAAGTGCATGGCAATGTGGTGATTACGAAAGACGATAAGACGATGACGGGCGCTGATGGCTGGTACGATGTACACCAAGAAGAAGCCAGTTTAACTGGTGGCGTTAGTTTGATTGGCGAAACCATGTCGATGGTTGCCGATTCCCTTCATAGTAGACATCAAACAGAATTAGAAGCTACGGGCAATGTTCATTTACAGAAAGACAATCGTCAAGTATTTGGTGACTCTGTTATCTATCATACGGATACAGCCTATGGAATAGTTAGTGGTAATGGTCGTTTAGTGGTGGACGATGCTACATTAACGGCAGATTATATAGAAGGCTGGCTTAATGAAATTCGAGCAGAGGCAAATGGGTCCGTTACGCTATCGAGTCCATCGCGTCATATGTCGGCCACAGCCGATAGTGCTACTTATACGCAAACACCGGGACAAGACGATGGGGTAGCGTACTTGACGGGGAATGCACGAGCGATTCAGCAGGGCAATGTATTGAATGCACCAGCATTAAAATTAGCCATGAAAGATAATTCAGCGGAAACTGTTGGCGGTCGTAGCACATTGATTATTGCTCCCCGATAAGGAGAATCTATGTATATTGAAACACACAAGTTAGTTAAAACATTTAAAGGACGAAATGTTGTCAATGGCGTTAGTATTCGTGTGCAAGAAGGATCGATTGTAGGACTGTTGGGGCCCAATGGTGCAGGAAAGACAACGACCTTTTACATGATTGTAGGCATTGAAAAACCTAGCTCTGGATCCATCTTGATTGACGGTAAAGACATTACACGGATGCCGATGTATAAGCGGGCCGATGAAGGCATTGGCTATCTGCCACAGGAAGCGTCGATTTTTCGTACCATGACAGTAGAAGATAATATTCGCGCCATGTTACAAACGACGACCATGACGAAAGCGGCCATTGAAGAGGCGGTAGAATCATTACTACAAGAGTTTCACATTGAACATGTTCGGTTTCGCCAAGGCATGCAATTATCGGGGGGAGAACGGCGCCGCGTAGAAATTGCTCGTTGTTTAGCCTTGTCACCACGCTTTGTACTTTTAGATGAACCATTCGCTGGGGTCGATCCCATTGCCGTAGCCGACATACAAGGAATGATTCGCCATTTAAAAGAACGAGGAATTGGTGTTCTGATTACCGATCACAATGTACGGGAAACCTTGGGCATTGTTGATACGGCGTATATTTTAAATAATGGTGAAATTTTATTAGAAGGCTCGCCACAGGATATTGCAAATAGTGAGATTGCTAGAGAATTTTATTTAGGTCAAGATTTTCGCATGTAGCATGAAAGTAGGCACATAATTGTATGAGATTATTAGATAAATATATGATAAAGGCGTTCTTTGGCCCCTTTATATTTGGCATTTTTGCCTTTACCAGCATTTTTGTGGGCACAGGCACTCTATTTAAAATTGCCCAATATGTAACAGAATATGGTGCTTCCTTGTGGCTCGTTTTACAAGCTTTTATATTAGCCTTGCCTAGCATTATTACGCTTACATTTCCAATGGCCGTATTGCTGGGCGCTTTGATGGCCTTTAGCCGTTTGAGTAGCACTAGCGAAATTATCGTCATGCGTGCGGGTGGACTTAGCTTTCTACGATTAGCATTACCCGTGTACCTACTAGCACTCTGTATCTCTCTGTTTTCCGTTGCCTTTAATGAATATGTGGTGCCGCGAACCAATCATATGTATCAAACCATTGTTCGTCAAGATATTATGAAACAAGCCACACCGCAATCACAGGAACATATCGTGTTAAAGACGATCGACAAAGATAATCTAACGGCCTTGATGTATGCTAGAAAGTTCGATGCTACTACGAAAGAATTGACTACGATAACGGTGCAACAATTTACCAATGGTACCTTGTCACAAATTGAAAATGCCAATCGTGCTACGTGGGATGGGGAATATTGGATTATGCACGACGGCACTATATTTGATGTGTCCGCAGGTGATGGGGTTGAACGGTCCTTGCATTTTAAAGAACAAAAATTACCGATTCGACAAGCACCGTCGGCGATTGCTAAAGACCAACGTAAACCAGAAGAAATGACGATTCGAGAATTAAAGGAACAAATCAAAGCCTATACGGTGGCCTATACGAGTACGACGAAATTGGAAATGGAAATGTATCAGCGCTTTACCATTCCCATGGCGAGCTTTGTATTCGCTCTAGTAGGAGCTCCATTAGGGTTACAAAAAACGAGATCCAGCTCCTCCATCGGTTTTGGCTTGAGCGTTTTGATTATTTTTGCATACTATGGGATTATGACCTTTACTGGCGCCTTGGGTAAAGGCGGCGCTATGCCTACGCTCTTAGCGGCTTGGTTACCTAATTTAATTGGTGTCATAGCGGGACTTATTTTGAATTGGAAAGTGTCTAAATAACATTTATAGATGTATAATTTGTTGATAGTCGCCCCTATGCATATGTGTTACAATGTAACTACTATAGGGAGAGATCTGCTACTAGGACATACAGTAGTTTAGTCATATCTGTGATGAATTGAAAGATTCAAGATGATGATAGCATGTGCGGTTTAGAGCGTTGATGACTCCATGATTGTGGCATGGTAAAGTATAGTACGAACCTGACTTTTCTAGAGAAAATATAGTTCCTATCAAGAAAAAACGGTGTGTAGGTTCCCTATAGAGAATGAATCGAATACGTGCCATAGACAATTGACTATGGCGGAAAGGAGGATGTATGTTAGTAGGACTTGGCGTCATTATTATATTGGCCATCATGGGTGGCTTGATTGCCTACATAGGCGATAAACTAGGTACTAAAGTGGGTAAACGACGTATGTCACTGTTTGGACTACGACCAAAACATACATCCATCATTGTTACGATTGTAACGGGAATTTTAATTTCCGCTTGTACCTTGGGCGTATTGACAATCGTGTCGAAAGATGTGCGCACCGCTCTATTTGGTATGGAACAATTAAAGGCTACCATGCGCCAATTGAATGCAGATATTGCGACTAAAAATGAACAATTAGCGTCGGGAAAACAGTTGTTGGCGACAAAAACGAAAGAACTACAAACGATACAAAACGATGTACAAGCGACACAGGAAGAATTAGCCGAAGCACGTGCAGCTAGAGATGCCATGGGCGAGGACTTGGTAAGCGCCCAAGAAGCGTATAAAGAAGCAACGCAAAAATTAGCGGACTCTCATAAGGATATACGCCAGTTAGAAGCGATTAAAGTAGATATGGAAAATCACATTTCCGATTTGCAAATCACTCAAAAGCAACTGGAAACAGGGATTACTACGCTAAGAGAAGGTACTGTACTATTTCGCATCGGCGAAACCTTATCGTCGGGCGTAGTGCAACCGGGACTTGATGAAATCGGCAGTGAAAATGCGTTGGGTAATATTATTAACAATACGAATGGCATGATATTGCGACGCCTACATAGCGATGAATCAAAGAGCGTACTCTATGTGAGTCGACAAAATGTAGCGGCCATAGCACGTGACATCGCCGCCTCAAAGGAACCTATGTTAGTGCGCATTATTGCGGCAGGTAATATTATCTACGGCGAACCAACCTTAGCAGAAATTAAAGTGTATCCATATCGATTGATATTCCATGAAGGCGATGTTATCTATACTTCGGTGATGCAAGGCGGTGGCAATGCACAAGATGGAATCTTGTCATTTTTAAAGGATGTAAATGCGCAATCAAAAGCGAAAGGTATTTTACCAGATACGTTGACGGGGGAAGTAGGATCATTGTCGGGGAAAGAATTATTTGAAACCATTCATAAGGTGGAAACGATGAATGGTCCTGTCCAGATACGAGCGGTCGTTACAGATGATGCCTATACGTCGGGACCGGTGCATATTCATTTGGTGGTCACATCGGCTAGTTAAGCGTGCCCTACACATGACCATGATAGGGCGTGTATCCCGTTACCGTTGTAGTCGCTAGTTATGACGTTGTACAGGTGCGTACAATGAATGAAATAATCGACGTATTGAGTGGGAGAAAGGAAGAGGAGAGCATGACATACTATATGGCCATTGATCCAGGTAATCAAAAATCGGGAGTCGCCTGCCTTTCTTATGAGGGGGAATTGGTGGATAAACGAATATTGCCAACTGGTGAGTTAGTGGCGTATATAGAAAACGTGGTGGCGAGTACATCCTTACCTCGTAATCGTGAACAATTTGATGGGGCAGTAACGCCCCTTTTTGATCAGACGAGCCCTATACACATCGATCGCATCGTATGCGGTAATGGGACGAATCATAAATATGTGTATGGCGAATTACAGACACTTTCATCTACCTATCATATAGACGTAGTACTATGCGATGAGGCGTATACTACGGAAGAAGCAAAACGATTATATTGGAAGTACCACAGACCTCGTGGATGGCAACGATTCTTGCCAAAGGGGATGCGCGTGCCACCTGAACCGGTGGACGATTTTACAGCCTGGGTCATCGGGTTACGATATGTAACCGCAAGGCAGAAAAATAGTAAAACGAAGGTTCCTCATGGTTCGTATGAAAGCACCATGGGAAAATAATGTGCCAGTAATCGTGAGCAAGAAAGAGGCATTGTATGAACAATGAAAAAAATCAACGACGGAGTATTAAAAATTTGATGATTCGCTACATACTCATTATCGTAGGGGCTCTGATTTATACGGCGGGCCTAGAATTTTTCCTGGTACCCAACCATATCATCGACGGTGGTGTCGTAGGTATTTCCTTGATGGCCGCTAGCTTGAGCGGTATTTCTTTTAGTTTTTTCGTGGTACTCATCAACATCCCCTTCTTATATGTGGGCTATCGGGTGCTAGGCAAATCCTTTACCTTTTCAACCCTCTTTGGTATCGTATGGATGGCGATTTTCTCCGTCCTATTCCAGAAGGGCCACTACGTGGTGACAATGGACCCTTTCTTGGGCGCCATTTTCGGTGGCATCATCCTTGGCGTAGGCGTTGGCCTTATCATTCGTAATGGCGGCTCTCTAGACGGATCTGAAGTGGTGGCAATCATCTTTGATAAAAGGAGCAGTTTTTCCGTAGGCGAAGTGGTGATGGCCTTGAACTTTGTCATTCTAGGTGCCGCTGGGTTCGTATACAGTTGGAATAGCGCCATGTATTCATTGATTGCCTATTTCATCGCCTATAAAATGATCGACATTACGATTACCGGCTTAGAAGAATCAAAGGGTGTTATGATTATTACCGATGAAGATAAAGCGGGTTCCATTTCTGATGCGTTGAATGCACGCCTAGGCCGTGGAGTCACCGTTATCTACGGTGAAGGGGGTTATTTGAAACAACCGAAACGGATACTATATTCCGTCGTAACCCGTCTTGAAATTACGAAATTAAAAGACATTGTATATGAACAAGACGATAAAGCGTTTATTACGATTAGCGATGTGCATGACGTGTTTGGCGGACAATTTCAAAAGAAAAATATTCATTAATGTGGCTGCAGAGAGTAGTAGAATGGAGATAGACAATGAAAACATCAGATAATTCACTAGGTCGTGCGGTTATGCACGAAGTATTCGATTGGATCTATGCGGTGGTTATCGCCTTGGCGTTGGCCATGGTGATTCACATTTTCATCATGCAACCGACGCGCGTATCGGGAGAATCGATGGAAAATACCTTGCATAATGGTGATTTTTTAGTGGTTACAAAATGGAATCACGTGATGCGCAAGGCCCCTGACTATGGCGACATCGTCATCATCGACAGTCGCGTGCGGCGCGATCGGTCATGGAAAGATGACGCCATCGAACCGTTAATGACCTATCTATCCGTATTTCATAAGGAAAGTCAAACAAACCATGTGTGGGTGAAACGGGTCATCGGTAAGGCAGGGGATACCCTAGAATTCCGCGATGGTCATGTGTGGCGTAATGGACAAGAATTACAAGAATCCTATACGAAAGAGGAAACCATGAACTATAGTCGTACTACCCCCGTCGTGATACCGGAAGGAATGGTATTCGTCATGGGGGATAATCGCAATCATTCCAGTGATAGTCGATTCATTGGCCCCGTACCAGTCAATCATGTACTCGGCACAGTGGTATTCGACTGGTAACGTGATGGGAAATTGATACTGTGTATCAAAAAATGTAACAAAGTGTTTACAAAAATTTTTTTCTATGCTATACTTGCTACAGTAATGTCGATACCCCTATGATTTGTGGTGATAAGATGGACATGAGAGGAAACATGGACACTCCGTAGAATCTTATCTAGTACAGATACATGAGGACGACATACTTATATATTTTTTGTTCTGTATTAGAAAGAAGGAATGAACAATGAAAAAACGTTTTGCCGCTGTATTTGCAGCAACAGCAATCTTGGGTGTAACTACAGCATTTGCTGCTAATCCATTCTCCGATGTAACTCCTGATACTTGGGCATACCAATCCGTATCCCAATTAGCTAACGCTGGTATCATCAACGGTTACCCAGATGGCACATTCAAAGGCCAAACTAACATCACTCGTTATGAAATGGCTCAAATGGTAGCAAAAGCTATGGCTAACCAAGACCGTGCTAACGCTGAACAACAAGCTATGATTAACCGCTTAGCTGACGAATTTTCTACTGAATTGAACAACTTGGGTGTTCGCGTATCTAACTTGGAAAACAAAGTAGGTAACGTAAAAGTAACTGGCGATGTTCGTTTGCGCTACAAACAAACTGAACATAAAGATTCTAAATTTGATTATCGTGGACGCATTAAATTCAACGCCATGGTTAACGATAATACAACTGCTACTGTACGTGTAGGTGCTTCTAATAATTTTGGTTCAGGTGATGCTGATCATACCGATTTTGCTGCTACAGTTGATCAAGCTTATGTGGCTCACAACTTCTCCAAAGAATTGACTGCTGTTGTAGGTCGTCAAAACTTATTTGTTGGTGGCGGTTTAATGTATGATGATGCATTTGATGGTGCTGCCTTAGCGTATGATAATGGTAAAGTATCTGCTACTGTAGGCTATGGTACTCCTATTGCTGGATTAGGAAACCAAGAGGTTAAAGATACAGCAACTGTAACATTGGCTCAAGCTAATGTAAAACTAGCTGATAACGTATCTGTAGGTGGTTTCTACGTACGTGGTAATAAAGATATTTATACTATGAATGATAACGGGAAGAAGACTGTTAAAACAAATAAGGCGGTAGTACCAGCTGATAAAGATACATCTAGTACTACTAACGTATATGGTTTTAACACAGATATGAACTTTGGTAATGTATGGGTTGGTGGCGAATGGTTAAAAGCTAACTATGATAATTCTAATGCATGGGTAGCAGGCATTGGCTATGGTAACTATGACCAAGCTGTAGCAGGTACTTGGGATGTAAAAGCTCAATACATGTATGCTAATGTGGCTGCTCCAATTTTATCAAATACATATAGTTTCCAAGATGCACCTTTCAAAGGTTGGTTAGCCACTGTTGATTATGCAGTAGCTAAAAATGTAGGTGTAACTGCTTACTATGGTTTTGCTAATAAATCAGTTGATACTGACGCAGCAAAAGATAATCAAAAACAAGCTGATTACTATCAAGCACAATTAAACTTCAAATTCTAATTGCTAGTAATTGAAAGAGAGTCTCTTCGGAGACTCTCTTTTTTTTACCCATGGCAATAAGATTGGTTAGCCACTGTTGATTATGCAGTAGCTAAAAACGTAGGCTTAACTGCTAACTATGGATTCGGTAACAAAACTATAGATCGTTTTGCTGAAAACAATAACCAAAAACAACCTAATTACTACAAAGTAGAATTAAACTTCAAATTTTAATTGTTAGTAATTGAAAGAGAGTCTCTTCGGAGACTCTCTTTTTTTGTACCTTAGTACTGGTGATGATAAGGGCGGTTGTAACGAATCACACTGAGTCTACATCATACTAATGTAGATAAGTGGTTGTACCCATACATACTTTGTTTATGTAGTGCCAGTGATAGATATAGCTAGTTCTAACGAATACATCTAGTCTTGTAGTACCAGTGATAGATATAGGCGGTTAGGACGAACTAATACCGTATGTATGTAGTACGAGCAATCGATATAGAAAGGCGTAATGTATACATACTTAGCCTATAGTACTATGCTAGTGTATTAATAGCAGGGATACGCGTATTATACAGAAGGTCATAATCTACAACATAGTGTTATAAGAGTTATAGGACAAAACGTGTCGTTTTAAATGCCGATGGAACTATAAAATACCTAGCTTCATCGGCATTTTATCTTTTTGGTGATCGTTAAAGGGTGAACAAAATGTGTTACAAAAAAAGATGAAATCCTTGCATGTACTGGACTAAATAGGGTTTTATCTTTCTAGGAATATATTTTTTAGAAGGAGTATTTTTATGAAAAATGTTAGATATCCGATTGCTATAGTAAGTATTCTACATCTATGGTAGTAATCATCTATACATTCCGTAGATATATTGTGTAGGGCGAGTATATGTGGTGGATAGAAATAGAATTTGTAGCATAGCCCTATGTGTCTGCCGATAGCACTGGCAACAGTCACTTTCAAGAATCCATATTGAATGCTTGACGGCACCAGTAATTATTGATATAATAACTCTTGTTGACGGGGCATAGCGCAGTTTGGTAGCGCACCTGGCTTGGGACCAGGGGGTCGCAGGTTCGAATCCTGCTGCTCCGACCATGTGATTACAATTAGTACCGCAATGAACGTATAAGTCCATGCTTACGTTACGCATTTGTTAATGGTACTATAACATATAGAATACTAGTGCATCTATGAATTTGGTCGTGAGGACCAAATTTTTTTTATATGAAGCGATCACTAATATAGAGAAAGCCAGACGTAACACGCTTCTACGTAGAATTAAAAAATCTACCCATATATAGAAAGCACAGACGTAACACTTCTTTTGCGTAGAATTAAAAAATCTACTTACTAAGGTGATACGGCATTGAATCGACTGATATAATCAGTCGATTTTTTATAGAAAGGGATGGAATGAGCAATAATCGCCATCTAATGCTACAGATAGGAATAGTAAAAGTGTGTCCCCACGTACGTTCGAATGCTATAGATAGGCGCACAACACACCGCTAGATGACATACGAGCGAATCAGTAGATGGCACACGAGTCAATTATTAGATGAGATACTAGCAAATTAGTAGGTGGTATGTTAGCAAATTAAATAGGTGGTATATTAGCAAATCGCATAGATAGTTGTTAAAAAATTTACCTGTTACAGACAAGATGATACAGTATTGAATCGACTGATACAATCAGTCGATTTTTTTATATACATATGTATATATAACTATAATACGAACACTGCCGTTCGAATGGCATAGATGGTGAAACGTATGTACTCACGTCCTTTTAATACACCATAGATAGATGCTAGAGATGAACATAAATACATGGTAGGAAGTATTGTTGCCACTAATACAATTTATTGTTTTACTTTTACACACAATAATGCATGATAAACGTATTCATCATAACCATGTCACAGTTTTGATGTACATGCTGTGTTATAAAAGGAGTACATCACACCGAATGGACGCTACATGTTAGCGCATACCTACTGCGCTATAAAAGAATTACATCTTATTAGATGGATCCAATATGTTAGTGCATATATATTAGGTTATAAAAGGGATATATGTAATGAATGGATGATACACGTTTGATATACGTATGCTGCATGATACATAGCGTCTATTACAATGGCTGACACATGGTAGTCCATGTATTGGCAGTAAACGAATTACATTGAATGCATAACATACTTTCAGAATATGTAGTATGAATGATAGTATCGTTTGCAATACTATATACTCATACTAATTACTATCTAGCTTGTAAGGCGCTAGATTTTTCATAAGAAGTACAGTGCATAACGATAGCAATTCTGAATGTACTGTTGAATATGCTTGTGTAATTATTTTCTATTAATCGTACATACTATGATTATGTTACATGTGAGTAATCACTACGAATAGTGCTGTCTGAAATTCCAGGATGTTAGCCGTCCGAAAAGCACTCCCTACTTTAAAGTATTCCCTTTTTTAGAAAGATACATAGAATATTTCCTTTTTTTAATCCTTTTCTATAAAACAAGTATATAGATTGCACACAATTTAATGGGGGGGGTCTGATGTTGACAGTATGTAAAAAATAGAGTATTTTAGTAGTATATGTAATAAACAAAGTAAATAACTATGTCTATCATTAAAATAGTCTATAGAAAGCCTTTTTTCTAAAAGCTTCTGTGAGGATTTGAGTATGATGTGAGCTTTTAGTGGCTTATTCGATTGTGTGATGTAAAAATATAACAAATATGTTGAGGAGGATACGGCTATGAATCGTATTTATCGAGTTATTTTTAATCGTTCACGAGGATTGTATCAAGTTGTTTCAGAAATTGCGAAACGTGGGGGAAAAGAAAAAAGTAGTAGAACTAGTGGCTCATCATTGCGACGCGGAGCGGGGATAGCGCTTTGTATTGCAGGCATCATAGGCGGGACGCTATCTGTCCATGCTGAGGATGATTACGTGTTGAAAACAACCTTTGATCAGGCAGTTCAACATTTAAATCTTAGAATTTCAGTGCAAGAGAGGGCAATGTTGGGCTATCAAGCTATCGTTGATAAACAAGTAGAGGATATAGGTAAGAAAGTAGATGGTATTGACGCAAAAGCGATTGCCGACCATGAGGCCCTTTCTATTTTGACAAAAGAAAATGGCACGATTGCTATGATTCAGAAAGGCCTACAAGAAAATAAAACGGCGATTGACGATATTACGAAAGATGGCGGCAAACTGGATCAAACTATTAATCAGGTTAATACGATGGTAGGCGCATTGGGCGACTCTATGACTCGTTTGCAAAACAAGCAGAATGATAATAGTGGAGAGATTGCACGACTTAAAACAGCGGTAGCGGATATTACAAAAGCTGGCGGTGTAGTAGATACGAATAAGAAAGCTATCGCACAGAATGCAACAGATATTAAAGCCAATAACGATCAAATCGGTAAAAACACACAAGCATTAGACGCATTAAATGGACCTAATGGAACCATTGCAGGCATTCAAAAAGATATCAAACAGAATCAAGAAGATATAAAAAATCTTAAACAGACCGTTAGTGACAATAAAGACGCAGCCGATAATGCGTTAAAAACAGCTAAAGAAGAATTAAATAAAACCATTGGCGACAATAAGACAGCAGCTGAAACTGCACTAGCAACCGCTAAAAGTGAGTTAAATAAGACGATTGGCGATACAAAAACTGAATTGTCTAATAAGATTGATACCACTAAGTCTGAATTGGAAAATAAAATCACTACAGATATTGGCACAGCTAAGACCGATTTAGAAAATAAAATCAAGAAAGCACAAGAAGAAATTGGAAAAACCAATGAAGCTTTAGAAAGTCGTGTGTCACAAAACGAAAAAGATATCAAACAGAATAAGGCAGATATTAAACAGAATAAAGAGGATATAAAAAATCTTAAACAGACCGTTAGCGACAATAAAGAAGCAGCCAATAATGCACTAACAACGGCTAAAAATGAGTTAAATAAGACGATTACCGATACAAAAAATGAATTGTCTAATAAGATTGATACCACTAAGTCTGATTTAGAAAAGAAAATTAGCGACAATAAAGACGCAGCCGATAATGCGTTAACAATAGCTAAAGAAGAATTAAATAAAACTATTGGTGACAATAAAGCGGCAGCTGAAACTGCACTAACAACGGCTAAAAATGAGTTAAATAAGACGATT